>Ga0214544_1004526_pt1 | contig 27890 bp, 8 predicted proteins | sample CNSS3metaG_FD_160074 | JGI IMG/M metagenome (GOLD analysis project Ga0214544, IMG submission 160074) | Root nodule microbial communities from cowpea collected in UCLA plant growth center, Los Angeles, California, USA - CNSS3 | ecosystem: Host-associated > Plants > Roots > Nodule | place: USA...
ACATATACTATAATAAAAAAAAAAAAAATATATATATATATATATATATATATATATATATATATATATATATATATAAACGAATATGTTGATTCTTTAAATGGATCCAATTAACTTAATTCAACCAAGTTCTAAAAAATATACTTTTGGGTTTGTGTTCAATTAGATTAGGTTACTTAGTGTGTTTGAAAGAGAAAATTCAAGAGAAAAATTCATGTATTTGAAGAATTTATTTTTTTTTAAGGAAACTGACATGTTTGAAGGAAGAAATTAAAAGGAAATTGAAATTAAGAAATTTTAAGAAAGTATTTTAAATAAAAAATAGTAGAATTTGAAATTTTATCAAAAAATGAAGAAATTGAAATTTTTCAAGTTGTAAAATTACTCGTTGGTTAAAACAAAAAAAGTTCAAAGGTCTAAAAAGTCGACTCATTTTGATCTTCAGTTTGAGTCGAAAGCCGAACTGAGTTGAGTCGGAGAGAAGGTTAAGATGAATAGGTTTGGACTAAGGTTGTGTTCATATAAAAAGATGGAAATAAGGAGAGTGTAAGGATGAATTTGGGTGAATATGAGTAAATAATATGTGTGTTTTTTGAGTGGATTTAGAGAGTAAAATGAGTGAATTTGGAGATAAATTTTGTAAAAGTTAGTGAGTGATTTGAGTGATGTGATAGATTAAAAAAATATTTTAATAGATAAAATTTGAATATTATTAAATTACCCTTACTAATAAAAATGAAATTAAATAATTATTAGATGAATTAAAAATATTAAAATATAACAATATTTTAATATATATATATATATATATATATATATATTAATAATAATAATTATTATTATTATATATATTATTCCTTTTTAACAATATTTTAATTATTATTAATTATTATTAATTATTATATATATATATATATTAATAATATTTTATATATATTAATTATTATTATATATATATATATTATTATAATTTAATACATATATTAAAACATCAATGAAAAAAATAAAAATAAACAATTATTCAATAAAATAAAAATATTAATTTTAACAAAATTTTTATTACTTTTAATAATTATTATACCTATTTTTATTATTTATAAATATTATCCATAGTAATAAAAATAATTATTATATATATATATATATTATTAATCATAATATAACTTTTTAATAATTAATAGATTACTAACTATTATTCAGTACATCATTAAGTATTATATATATATATTATTTATTATTATTAATTTATTTTATATATATATATATATATATATATATATATATATAATATAATATAAAAATGGTATAAAAGTAAAACGTGTATAAATAATTTCAAATCTTTTGCAAAATAGAGTGAATGAGATTTCATAAGTAATTTGAAAATCCCGTCGTAATTTTTTCTTTGAAATCATATAATGTGAACATGACATTTTTTTTATATCCATCTTTGCAAATCACTGCATCCTTACCATCTGTTCAAACAAACAGATTCTAAAGGTCCAGGTGAGTTAGAAATTAAAGAATTTAATGAATCTTACTTTACCAATAATTTTTTTAATTAGTTTATGAAATATTTTAAACAAATCTAATCAACTTAAAAATATAATAGTGTTGCAAACTGGCAATGTATTTGTTGTAGGTTTTTTATTTAAAGGGTCGAAATACTTCAAATATCTCGTATATATTAATATATATGTTCTTTTGAAAAAAAAAAAAAAAAAAAGTTAATCTCATAAGAAATCCTAAATCAGCTTGACATCATGATAAACCCTAAGAGGTTGAATTCTCATATAATATTATCCTATCACTTCAAAGATTTATTCTCTATTGTTAATTTAGAAAGTATAAAACAAGATATTAAAATTGTTCTTTGCCTGATATGTCGATAGCTTCTTTGTGACGCACGATCAAGATTGAAGTGATAAGAATCAAAATTCCTGAATTATGAAGTTAAAATAGAATTGAGAACATTATAAGGAAAATATTGCAGTAAATTTTTCAAAATTTTAAGGTAAAAGTTAAGTTATTATGTTAACTTATTAATTTATAAATTTTTAATAAAAGTATTCATTAAAATAAATAATAACCATAAATAGATATGTTTAGCATTATGTATATAAAAGTAGAAAAAATTAATAACACTTCATCTTACGAGGTGGTGAATGTAAGGCCCATTAAAAATTCTTTTATTTCTTTTCTGCCATAAAGTAAAGGGTCTGCCCTTATAAGTGGGCCTAAGGGCTGGCCCAACAGATAAAGTCCCGAAGCTTGCCCTAAACCTAACATTTCCCTTATTTCAGAAATTGTTCCTCATCCTAAGAGTCGCAGCCGCACTTCTGCTAGGGTTTGCCTCCTCATTGTTTCAAGTTCGTTCAAGCTGTTCCTACTCCACGTAAGTGTCCTTTCCCAGATTTTATGGCTTCCATCGATCTCCCTCCGCTTTTTCCACTGTTAGGGTTTAGTAATAATTCGCCCTTGTTCCGTTTACCTTCTGTTTTCAGCTCGTTAGTTCACTCCTAGAGCTGCAGTACTCGTTGTAGTGCCGTCAAGGCTTCTGTTGACCCTGTTTCCAGGTAAGGGAAGCTAGAACCCACTCGTGTACTTCATTTTTACTGCTGTTTTACTGTTGTACTGAGGGTCTTTGACTGATTTGAGGTTCTGAGTACTTGAAATGCATTTGGTATGTTGTTTTGGATTGATGGGTACGACTGTTGCAGGAGAACAGTGGCAAGACCTGTTACTCTCGCCCAAGCGAGCCAGTCTTGCCTAGGCGAGATGAACATGGACTCGCCTAAAACCATTTTTGCGCGAAAGGTCGCCCAGGCGACCAACTCGACTTTTTGAGCGAGCGAGTACCTCGCCCAGGCAAGAGGGGTCTCGCCTAAGCGAGATCCTGCATGTGCTCCTGCCCCTTTTTCGAGCCCTCGCCTAGGCGAAGGGGGGCTCGCCTGAGCGAGCACGTCTCGGCTGAGCGAGACCCTTCAGCCTGAGCGAGGGGTTGGGCGAGGCGGTGCGATGTTTGGACGCTTGTTTGTTCTTGGATGATTGGTATTGGTTTGGGAATGAATGTTATGATGAGAAACATGTATATAATGGAGTATTATGTATGCTTGGCATGATTCATGAATTGTAAATGATGAGTTTGGTATGAATTCGACATGAGACATGAAAGGGTTGGTATCAATGTGACATGGTAACGATATGAGATGGAGTTCCATATTCTGGGTTCGAGAATAAGGAGTTGGTATGGCTTGGTTGAGAATACGAAGGCGATGAATCATGAGAAACTGTATGAGATGTATGTATATATTTGTGTGTATGCATGTTGAATCTGTTTGGTTGATTAAGGAAGTTTGGTCTGTGTCAGTGCGTAATTCCTTGGGATTCTCTAGGTGGGATTCCCAGGGTCGTGCTTCTGTGGTCGGGACGTAATTCCAGGGCCCTTGTTAGTGGGTGTCCATGGTGGTGCCCCATCTGTATAACTAGGTAAGGATTCAAGGTAAGGTTGCATCCTGACACTCTAAGGAGTCAGTTAGTCTCACCTAGAGACTCCTGTGGTGAGAGTAGTAGGAGGCATGAAATTCATTAAGGGCTAACCTTGTGGTGAGGGAAAATTGATCCATCGTAACACTTGTAACACATAGCTCGGGGGTGAGCAGAGGTATCCACCATAAGTGCAAGCATCCGCTGAATTCGACCAGGTTATACGTATCCGGATGAGTCGAGTCGAGTCGTAGTGTATTGATTGAAAGGTCATAACATGCTTGGTTGTTGTATGAATATTGGATGGTGAATGTATATTTGACTGTATGATGAAAATGTTGTTGGCTCTAGCTTATCCTGTTTGTTGTATGGTTGTCTTGTATGTGACTATTTTTTCTTGCGATGATCATCAATTTAAATTGATGGGAGCAGATGGGCGAGGTTCCCACGGTCAGCAAGGAAATGGCAATTCCGCTGCTTAGCCATCTGGGGTGGACTTCATGTTTCTTTTCTTCATGGGTTTTCTTTAGGGCTACGACCCATGTATTGCTTTATGCTTTACTATTCTACTCTCATTTTGTTAGACTTTTACCTGATTTTCGTTGGCATCGTGGTGTGCCCAGTTTGTAGGGGTCGTGTTAAGGACCCCAAGATTACTCTACATTACTATCTTGTGTGACGTTTTTTTTAATTTTGCTTAATAATTAAATGGGACGTTACAGTGAACAATAAAAAATATATGTAATAAAGTCATCTCAGGTAGAAAAAGATAAAAATGAAAATTTGATAAATATTTTGAAGGTATAAAATACAAAATCTTAGAAACTAGTGTTTTAAAACAATATTGCTAAAGTAACATTTAAAAAAATATTACAAAATTTTAAAAATATTTTATTATCCAACAACTAAAAAAGTTAAGAAAAAAAAGTTTTTTTTAATTAGTAAAAATTAGAAATTAAATAAAATGATGTGTAAAACATAAATTTCATTACCAGCATAATATTTACATAGTTTTAATAATTTAATTATCATCAAATGAACTGGTTAAGAATAAAGGAATCATAAACCACTCATTTTTTGGAATAAAAACTCAATGAATGTATTTACTTTTAGTTTTTTCAATGAATAGAGTAATTTTTTTTTTTTTTGTAAAATGTTGGATTTAAGTATTGATGAATTGATTGAATCGTATAAGAATTGTTTAATATGTAGGGAAAAAGGATAAAAAAATAAAAAAAAAATATTATGTAATAAATAGATAATTAAAAAGTAAATTGTAAAAAACAACATAAAAGCATATTATAAAACCTTTAATTTCCTTTTGTTCCCAACTAGTTTAAGCTTTTACTTATATTTTGAATTTTAACAAGAATTTAGGTTATTTAATTTACCTTATTTACTCAGAATTGAAGCTAGAAAAAGAAGTAAAAAAGTTGAGTAAATGTAATCCCAAAGAATTTGGCACATAAAGTACCAATTTAAGGTGTTTAAGTAGTCAATTTAATTTCAAAAAAAAAAGTAAACAACATAAAAGCTTATTAAAAATGTGAGAAAAAAAAAGTAAACAACATAAAAGCTTATTAAATGTGTTAGGCGAATATTGGTATGAATTAATTATGTTACATGGTAATGGTAATGTTAGTGTATTGGTTGGTTACAAATTAATGAAAAAAAAAAGATATTATATATTGTAAGAGTTGACTATGATAGTACATTTGTAATATAAACTTTTCATTTTTAGTGTGCTCTAAGTACTTGATAACATTTGAGTACTTTAGTAATATATGGTAAATATTATAGAAATTATTTTAATGAAATTCAAGAATTTGATTCTAATATTAGTTCTTAAATCAAATATTTTGCCAAAAATTATAGTTAATAATGTGAGTGTAAAACTTTTACATAAAAGTGTAGTTGTGTAAATGTTATAATTTAATTAAGATTTGATTTACGTTATTTTTTTTTGTTGGATAAATGATACAATCTACAAAAAGTTGTCAAATGACAAATTATTATAAATAAAAATGTATTGGTTTTGATAATAATTATCTTAAAAAATAAAAAAAATGGTAATTTCGATCAAATGGTGATGTAAAAATAGGCATATCTCATTCATTGATTAGTTCCTAACAATCAACAGAAATATGTATTTTTTATATCGGTTGTTATTAAATGACGAGATGAAATTGATTTTAATTATAGGAACCAAGTGCAAAAAATGTAAAAGAAAAGTCAATAAATTCTAAAAAATAAAAAATTATAAAATATGACATTTTTTTCATCAAAAGAACCACATATGAATTTTGAGTACTATTAAAAAATATATGATAAAGTTTTTTTTTTTAACATTTTTATCAAGTTATGATATTTTCAAATTTTTGGTTAACACCAATTTTTATTTACTTTTTTTAAACAAAGTGATTCTGAAACTTACAATATTTACTTACAAACTTCAAATTCCAAATAATACCACTAAAACCATAATTACAATATATATAAAAAAATGAAGTGAATTACATGGTAATAACAATGCATCATGGAGTAATGACTTATGGAAATAACAATATAAAAATGGAGAAAAAGTAAAGAGATATCCTTTATTGGTATTCCCAAAATTATAATACATAACATTGGTTCGTATTAGAACCGTTATAATACGTAGATTTATTTATGTATTATGTCGTTTCTAATATTAATCAATATAATATATTTATCAATTAATTATAAAGATGTGATTAATGATTATATTATTTTTAATGATGTTTATGCTATAAGCAATGCATTATAATATTGTCACTTTTCATCTGTTAACGAATAAGAAGATAATAGAAGTAAACATAGGTAGGTAAAAAAGAAATAATTACACTCACCGTGTGTTTCTAAATTTTTATCTTTTAAGATTTATTGAATTTTTTTTAAGTTTTATGGATTTTGTAGATTTTATAATTTTAATCTCTCATATAAAATCACGTCAGATATTATTATGAATTTTAATATCTCAATTAAATTAATATTTCAAAATTCATCTATTATTTACATTTTACATAAAAATTATTAAAAATAAAAAATAAAATAAATGAATATAAAATATGAGAGGAAAATATTAAACTTATGATAAAAATTATACTAAATTTATTATAAAAAAAATCTAATTAAATATACAAAGGTTAAACAACTTCACCTCAAATCTCTAGGCTAGAATCAAGCTTCAAAGGGCATTGTGTAAGGGTCTAAGACTTATTGAAATTTCTTATTGGGCTGATGGTGGTTTCTGGGCTGGACCAACAGTCGACATTACAAGGCCCAACTTGTTTACACTTTTTTTTTTCCTTTTTACACTTCATGTTTTTTCTTTTCCTTTTCTTGTATTCACAATTTAGTTTTCGAAATGTATTTCAAAATAATTTCTAGAATATAAAAAATAAGAAGAAAGTACAAAGAAAATCATTCATTCGTGATTGCAACAACATCAAAGTAAGATTCGTGGTGTGAGATAAACCTTTTAAAATTAAAAGTTATTATTTTTCCTCCTTTTAATATTGAAAACTCATTTAATATCACAAAATTTAAAAGATTAAGTTACTTCCTAATGTCAAATAAACATTAAGAAAATTATGTTAATAGTTTAATGTAACGAAATTAAAGCTTGGGATTTTAAGATGTGATTTATTTTTCGGATATTCTACTTTATTATATTATAAGAGAGATTCTCAGTTAGAAATAGAAAATATTAATAAATATAAAACATAAGGATCATTATAAACAAAATCCTTCTAATAATATGATTATTATTTCTACTAATATAATATAAAAATAGATAATATATTTTTTTTCATGCCACAATATTTCACACATTTTTAATGTTGTTTATTTTTCTTTTTGGAAAGCTTATAAATATTCGTAGTAACTTTGTAACTGGTCAAAAATTTCTCTCAACTATCAAATTAACTTTCTTTTATATTTATCTATATATATTTACTCTTCTTAATTGCTTATCACTTTCAATCTACTATCTTTTTTTTTATCTCTAAATTGAATTTCAACAGATATCTTTTTAAGAATATATCAATAGTTAAACGCAGCTTTTATCTTACAATTTCAATTGTATAAATTTAAAATACAGTATGTGTATAGAAAATTATACATTATAAATTTTACAAAATCAGTATTAGTATAAATTTTAAAATACTTTCCCCATCCAAAAAGGGTTGTTATTTTATTTTTTTACGAATATTACGATCAACAATAAATATACTAATTCCTTAAAATAATTTCATTCTATTTATAAAGTACATTATTTTTACATGACAAAGATACAGACATTAACATAATTTATTTTGGGATAGTTAAAAAACACTATTTATTTAAATTTAAGAACATCAATTAGTTTTTGTTTTTATTTTTATTTTTAATCGAAACTATAATCATGTTGAGACGGAGAAGTAAACTTATCATTATGCAATTTAATAATACCATTATAAAATTGCTTTACTGATTAATTCTATAAGCTATTTCCTATTTTTAAGAATATCAATAAAGTAACTTGTAAAACATTTTTTTTAATTTATATTTTAAATTTTTCGCGTGCATGTTTGTTTTGTCTATCTCCCAAAATGTTTAACTAAATCAAACTTCAATTCAATTGCATTCATAGTTCATTTATGATCGTAATTCTATGTTGATCTGATCCGAACTGATTAATAGTACAAAGTCCAAACCGTGGAAATTTGAGTCACACAGCACAACCTTGGATCCAACACTTTCACCTGTGTCTCGAATCCCATAATTCAATCAACCCCATTGTTCTTATCAGTCTGAAGCTCGGATTTTGAGTGTAAAGATCTGTGCTTTGGCCATGGAGAACTCGGAGAAGGTGGTGGCTGTGATCATGGTGGGTGGGCCAACCAAAGGTATTTGAAATCTTTGCATGTTTTCTGATCAAAGTTAGTGTCTTTTTCCAGTTTTGAATTTTGGGGTTCTCTTAGTATCTTACATGGCTTTGTCCAATTGTGTTTGCAGGGACCAGATTTCGGCCTCTTTCCTTCAATATTCCCAAACCCCTTTTCCCTTTGGCTGGCCAGCCAATGGTTCACCATCCTATTTCTGCTTGCAAAAGGGTTTGTTTCTTTGCCTCACCTCAATTACCCCTCTCACTGTTTCTCATCAAATTCAGGGGAAAATGAATTAAAAGGACTTCAATGTCAATGTTGACTTGCATACTTGTGTGTGTGTGTAATTACAAATGGTCTTCATTAGTTTAAACTCTAAAGTTCAAATATGTGTGTATATGATGCGTTAGTCTATCTTCTAAAATTCAAATTAGATCAAGTTGGAAAATAAAAACAAAAAACTAGAAGGAACTTCAATTTATGTTTGTGTGTGTGTGTGCGCTCACGCAGGCCAGTGTATGATCCATGTAGCCAATCTCAATCTCGCCTAATGGGATACTAAGACTCTATGGTTGTTATGCTGTCGATGTTTGTGTACACAAATTTGATCAAATTGAGAATGAAAGACCACAATGAAATCCAATTTCAATGTGGTGCGTTCTACATTAGTCTAAAACTATCTGATCAAATTGAGGGAAAGAAAACTAGAAGTAACTTCAGTTTCAATATTGACTTGCATACTTTTCTGTGTGTGTATAAATATACATGGTTTCATTGGTTTTGTTGAAAATTCAAATCGAAGATCACCTTAAAAACTGATGAAAAGGAGATGAGAGGGGACATGTGACTTACAAGGTCTGAAGTGGTTTTACTTACTAGTGTTGACTTCTACAGATACCCAATTTGGCTCATATATATCTTGTTGGATTCTATGAGGAGCGAGAATTTGCACTATATGTTTCTTCAATTTCAAATGAGCTGAAATTACCAGTAAGGTGAAAAGTGCATTAGTATGCAGCTTTAATAAGAGAAAGTATGTTTAACTTTGTTAAATTCTGGACCTGACCTGACCTTGGCTTATTACTGATATCAATCTAGATATTTGAAAGAGGATAAACCGCGTGGTTCAGCTGGTGGCCTTTACTACTTCAGAGATATTATCATGGACGACAGCCCAGTTAGAAACACTGCTCTTATCTGTTTTTACCATTTTATGTTATATTGTTGATTACCTTTGGAATGATAAATGTATAAATTTTAACATAGTGGCCACATTTTTATTGCAGTCACATATATTTCTGTTAAACTGTGATGTTTGCTGCAGTTTTCCACTACCAGCAATGCTTGGTAAGTATGTGGCTGTTAAACTGTGGTAGTTCTTCAGAAGTATGTCACTACTGAAATATTTCTTTTTTCCTTTTTGCAGATGCCCATAAAAGATATGGTGGGATGGGGACAATGTTGGTGATCAAGGTTGGTGCATAAGAAAATGGGTATACTTAAATAGCACTTATTGTACAAAAAAAGTGGTAAAATCTCCCTATCAATAGAGGCAGAGACAGACTAAGGATTTAGAGATCAATGTTTTTTCTATTCACACAATTCACATTAGGACATTATGGCATTGTTTGATAATGACAACTTCATCTACAACCTAGTGGGAAAAGGGCTTCATTGTTGTTCTGTCTATGGGCTTTCTAAATACATTCAGATGATACATATCCATAAAGATCATTGCTGTGTTTCTTTACAAAACCACTTTCATTCTCTTTTTGGGGTTCTTGATGTCTTGTGTAGGTTTCAGCTGAATCTGCTAACCAATTCGGTGAGTTGGTCGCTGATCCAACCACTAATGAGTTGCTGCATTATACAGAGAAACCTGAGACATTTGTGAGTATTCGGTTTGGTTTGTTTCTCTTCATTTTTTTACTAAGAAAAAAAAAGCACAATTCAATTGGGATCTTGATTGGTATAATGTGTGTGTGTGTGTATGTGTGTGCTGCTTCTACACCATAACAAAACTAGTCCCTGTGTAATTGCAGGTCAGCAATTTGATAAATTGTGGTGTGTACGTTTTCACCCCTAATATATTTACTGCAATCGACGATGTATATATTGGTCGAGAGGGCATAGGTTGGTCTCTTTCAATATAGTTTCATCTTGGAAAACTTGTGTTGCATGAATTGATTCTCTGAAAAGTAAGATTTAACTTGGTTCAACCTTTAGAATTTTAACTAATGAGTGTTGCATAGAAGTGGTATATATTATGAATCAAGAAGGCATAAGGTGATCTTTGTCAATTGAACTTTAGAAAGCTTCACTCGTAAGAGGCTTGTATTTCATTAATTGATTCCTGATACCAAAGATTTAACTTGGCTCTGACCTTCAGAAATTTAAACAAGTTTGTATAAACCGGTATATGTTATGAACTGGGAAGACAAAAACCTTACTTTTATCATAACTTAGAAAGCTTTACCATTAAAAGGTTTGTACCTCATGAATTTGTTCATTGATAGACAAGATTTAACTTGGCTTCAACCTTTTGACTTTAAACAATATAGGCACAAGACACAAAATTGCAAAAGTTGAGAAATTTTATGTTAGTAATAATGATTCTATTTTCAATCACTGTTTATATTGTTCACTTATAGACACACTCACACACATTTGGTAGCATATGACCGGCTCCTGTAATTGGTGAACCCATATAACTTTTCACTACAAATAATTTTTTTTATCAAATTGTAAATTGAAGTTCTTTAGGGTCTGTGTTTTATTAGTACCTACCAGATGTTGGATACCCTTTTCATTGCAAGAACTGTGTTGATAGGTTTTGAAATCTTTTGCGCAACTTAGGACTAGAGAAAAAAGTATATACACAAGGACTAAATCAAAATTGTGCGAACTGTATAGAGACCAATATATATCTTAATAAAAAATGTGTAACTACCACGTTATGATGGGGTTATGCAATACAAAGGCTGGTGTCTATTTTGAAAACTTTAGCACTTATAGGGACAAAAAAGATACAGAAATCAAATTTAAATTGGGACAAGGTGACCCATGTAACGATGAAATACATAGTTTAACCTATTTTATTCTGTCATTTATTATCTTTCTTATAGTTATTCCTTAAAAGAAAAAATGGGATGCTTCATAATATCATTTGATGAGAAGGTTCTCTGCATACTGAAGAACAACTTTTTTTAACTTGGCTCTGCTATATATGGTGTATTTGTAGCTTTACATATTTCTAACATCTATTTATGGCATTCATGTCTAAGAACTTGAAAATCTTGCATGCCTTTCGGTTTTTTCACTTTATCTATCGACTTTGTTTATTTTGTTTGCTGTTTTCAGTAAAGCTGAACCATTGGAAATTGACTTGATTTATTGACACCTTTGCAGCTAATCTACGTCGTCTCTCCAACTTTGAAACACTCCAATCTGCCACAAGGTTGATTAGTTACCTGTTTTTTATTTTATTTTGAAAAGAATTCAAAACTATGTTTAATGGGGTGCATGGATGTTGGTTCAGATGTGAGTTAAATGTTGAAGAGTCTCTACACTTGACTATAATTTTCTCTTTTAAGGATTAAGTTAATCTTGCTCAGTGTATGACAAATATCTAGCCTTCATTGCTTTTCTTCCTCTACTTGTCACATTGGCTCCAAAGGATTCCCCCTTTTCTTTGCACTTCTTTTCCTCTTTGAAAACTACAATGTCTTCAGAGGCTTATGGACACATTTTCCCTTCAGGAATATTCCTGCAGATTTTGTACGACTGGATCAAGATATATTATCACCTCTAGCTGGGAAGAAGCAATTATATACGTATGAGACAATGGATTTCTGGGAGCAAATTAAAACTCCAGGGTAGGGTTGCATTGTATCTTAACACTGTCTGAAGATTTAATATGGGACCATCATTAGGTTTAACTTATATTATACACTTACATGAACAGAATGTCATTGAAATGCTCAGAATTGTATCTTGCTCAGTTCCGGTATACTTCACCTGATCTTTTGGCCTGTGGAGATGGTAATAAGAGTGCAACAGTTTCTGGTGATGTATATATTCATCCCTCTGCAAAAGTTCATCCATCTGCAAAGGTAACTCCATTGCCTTCTCAAAATTGTAAATACTTTACCTTTACATACAAAAATTAAATTTGCTGTAGTACCTTATGCATTTCTGCTGAAAACTCCTAAAGTCTAAAATAGTAGTTACCTACTAAAGATTATATAGATCTGTTCTTGAAGGGAAAAAATACTTGACTAGAATTTATACAATATTTCCAAATGGTTTTTTTAAGGGTGCATTGATTCCTTGCAAGTTAAGAATTTATTTGTTAGGGTAAACTGTTTGTTGGACAGATGATGTTGGAAAGATTTTTATTCAGACTTTCAATCCAAGATTGAATACACAGTGCAAATTTCATTATTGCAATTATAAAAATGTTAGCTGCACGTGAAATGAAACAAAATTGTGGAGAAAACCAGAATTTCTGTTTATATGGACCTGAATAAGAACTTTAGGTGAAAGACACCACAAAAGCAAGTAGCGCTGTAGTAATAGTTGGAGACTTATTTTGTGGGACTCATGCATCATACCTTGCAATTAGATCCCAAACAAATGCTTGACATGAAATATAATGTAAGTTTTTCTTCTCTTTATTGAACAGATTGGTCCCAATGTTTCTATCTCAGCAAATGTTCGTGTAGGTGCTGGCGTCAGGTTAAGCGGTTGTATCATCTTGGATGATGTTGAAATTATGGTAAGGAACTGAAAGGTTAGATGTGAATAAGTATTTACAGTATATAAGCAAAAGTGATTCTTCTTCTGACAGGAAAATGCTTTCGTCACAAACTCGATTATTGGATGGAAGTCATCACTTGGAAGATGGTCACATGTGCAGGCAAGTTCAGTACATTTTTAATTAAACTGGTGCAACTGCTGAAGAGCATAAAAATATAGAGAAATTTTGAACAAAAGGAAAAGTTTCATTTCAGCCATCAACATGTCTGAGACATTTGGAATTTTAATTATTACAACCACTCTTGCTTACTGTGGCTCACCTATTGAATGATTCAGGCTGATGGTAACTACAATGCAAGACTTGGCACAACCATCCTAGGTAAAAACTTCTGCTTTCTTATTTTGTTTATGAAGAAAACTGATATACAGTTTTGGTAGGTACTTCTGGTGATGTTCTTCAGTTAATCATATAAAATTGAAGTTTTACCTTATTAATCTGTGTTGAACTTTATGAAAACTTCCATTTTGCTAATTACTGAGGTAAAACTCTAATCTGGATTGGAAAACAATGCCAAAAGTATTTCAAGAACTGTGTCCTATAAACACCATTTCAGTTGTGACCTTTTTCCTTTTCTCCTCTGTGATAATGATCATTCAGGGGAAGCTGTAACTGTTGAAGATGAAGTGGTAGTGTTCAACTGCATTGTTCTTCCCAACAAGACTCTTAATGTGAGTGTGCAAGAAGAAATCATCTTGTAATCTGAAGTGAGTCCTAAAAAAATAGAGGCTTGGAGCATTTTGGTTTTACCATTTCTTTCTACAGTTTGCTTGATCTAGGAATGCAGGTTAAGGTTAGATACAACATACAAGAAGAGTAAGGAATTTTGGCTTAATTATGGAGTTATGTACATTACAATATTTTTTTCCCCTTATTTTATGTACACAAATGGAACAATGTGTAAATCACTTTCCAATTATTAGGATCAAGCGCTTACTACTTGATCAAAAGTTATAACTATTATTCAGGGTACAACTCTTTTTTCTTAAGAGTCAAAGAATTCAAGCGTTACGATTTAATTGTGACTTGATCCACTTGACATCTGTCACCGGATAATTGATGTCACCTGCACCAATTTAAAAATTAAATTATTTTCAAATTACACCGTTCAAAAGTTATTTTTGTCTTTTGATTAAATTATACAACCCGAAAGTATTTTTGTCTTTTGATTGAATTATAGAAAGTCATGCTTAATTTTTAGATTACACGAAAAGTAAAGAAGAATTTCTTGATATTACATGATGATGATTACTTCCTGCACATCCCATATTTTCTTTTCTACACCTTTTTGTAGTGTAATGACAAAAATGATTTATTTTTGAAATGGTCATACTTTCTAGGAAATTATATTTGAAATGTTATTAAAAGACTTTCAAAGTTACGCTTTTGGGAAACATTAGGAAAATTCTATATTATTATTGTGAAAATAATCAATGTCATAGTTACACCTCTTTTTGTATACAGTTTTTTTTATATTTTTTATTATAGAAATATTTCTATTAAATTTTCATTTTAAATGAAATATTTAAATATTGGTTTTTTCTATAGCATTTTTTATCATCTTTTAAAGGTTTATGAATCTCCGGTATGTGCTTTCTCTATGCATTTTTCATCCTCTCTGTTGTATTGTCTTTCTGCTGTTTGGTCTAAGTGTTGGGTGAAGAGAGAATGAAGCGTTTTGATGAACATCATCACTCACTTTGCTGACGGCCACATACACGTTTGCCACCATTTTTTCCTCTACCACCATCACTTCTATCCAGTATAAGGGTATATCTAATATTTAAAAAAGTTATGGAGGTGCAAAAACAAAATATAGACTTGTAGGAAGCAATAGCCTAACCAATATGGGTAAGGAAGAAAACATTTTATAGTCATGCCATTACCACCCCTTAATTGCTATTAAAACCCCTAACATAATATACTGTTATATAAATAATATTTCACTTTATATATATATATATATATATATATATATATATATATATATATATATATATATATATATATATATATATATATTACCTTTTATGTGACCTTTTCTCAAATCTAGCCGTTTTTTATTTATTCTTTTTCTTTTTAATTTAACCATTTTCCAAATTAAATAAATAAAAATAATTTAAAAAATAAGCAACAATTATCTATAATCAAACTATATAATTTTCTTATATTTATATTTATTTTTTTAATAGAAAATTATTAGTTATTAGTATTTTATCAGTGATGGAGTTGAACCTATTGAAATATTTATAACAATATACAAAGAGGATTCCCTCTTTTTTGTTTACATTTTAAAATATCAATTTTACCCTTTGAAATATAATTGTTTATTAATTTTTTGAAAATTGACCATTACTTTTATAAGTTTTTTAATCCCTGCTTTTTCTCTTTTTTTCTATTTATCAACAGTTATTCTTTTATTTATTTTTTATATATTTCACTTTATCTTTAATAAATATAATTTTATTTTATATATTAACTTAATAACATTACATTATTATCACTTACTAATATAATATCACATATATTTAAAAAATACGTAAACGCGATACCTCCTGTGTGTCTATATTTACACTAGTATATAATAAAAAAATTTGCTATCCCCATTAATATGTTTTATAAAGTGTTCACCTTATATGTTTGTTTTAAAAGGGGATCTTCATAAATTACCACTATTAGTTTTCCTATTATTTAACTAATAAAAACACTAAAAAGATAACAAAAACTTTTGACGTTAAAAATTAGTATAATCATTCAAATATTTAATTTGAATCTTACTCGTATGCAATATTTAAAAAGTTTTTTTTTATTGAACATTACTTGTTTTCTAGTCAAATCAAAATCGTCTAAAATGGCCATGTCTATGTATTTAAGAAAATAATTGAAAAAAAATAGCTAATGTTTTTAAGCATTATTTTAACAAAATATAGTATTAGAAATATTATTACTAAGAGGTTTTCGTAATAACTTTTTGTTAACAAAACCATTAATTTAATATAGATACCAGTAAAAAAAAAGGTGAGTTTACATTGAAAAAAAAATTTATTCAACTTTAAGGATTATATGTTTATAACATTTATATTAAAATTGTGAAAATCTAGAAAATAAATATTTAAGTAGTAGAGAGTTTAATAAAATGATACTTAAATAGTTTACTAAAGTCTAAGTTATAAATAATTTTTTCCATTATTGAATTCATTTTATAAAATCTTATCTCTCTAAAAAATTATTTATTTTAATCTTCTTCTACCTCTATTTGGAGAGATCTAACTCATTTTCAACATGTTATTTAATTAGATATCACTTTTGTATTCGTCGCAAAAAATTTTACAATTTTATCTGATCATAACCATAAATAGTGTAAGTTCTTTTTCTACCATTTTATAGAATAAAATATGTCATTTTCCTTGCATGAGTCTAATTGGTTGCATGTGGCTCAATTGTACTCAAATAGAGTTACCTATAAGAAGATATGTTAAAAGAGTATTTTGAGAGTTCTAGGAGTATAAGTCAAGATCAGGGAAGTTAGTATCTAGCATAATTGTAATATTGTGTGTATTGTATTGTATCGCTATGTGAAAAATCATCACAAAACAAAATACTAGTGTCATCAAACATGAAAGATTGACTTTTGCCTTATTCTTTTACCAAAATATACTAAAAAACCAAAATCAATACCAATGTAATAAAATACTAGTTAAGAACACCATAATTGTTGATGCAATTGTTGATGCAATGTACATTCAGTAAAAACTTTCTATTATTGATTCCTACACCAGACATCAAGACCTGACAAAGAAGTACTCAATGTGTTCCTTAATGGTTATTTCATCCTTCTTTTTTCCAGATTATTTTAATAGTTGTGAAGGATACGAAGTATGTTTTGCAAATTGTTGAGCTCAAGTCAAAAAAAGATTACACTCTCCCCAGCACAGAGGTATGAATCTGTACATGTACCTAGTCTGTTAGAGACATGATATACAATAACATAAGTGGACAAAGCAAAACTCATCTTTCAGGTCCATGAAAAAGGTAAACAAATGCTACAGCAAAGCACAAAAACAGAGAAGGAGCCGCAGATGCTACAATCTCTCATTCATGTTATCACAACAGCAGCACTCAACAAAAGTCCACTGTCACGCTTCCTCAACCAATGTAGCTCCTCTTTGCTTGGAAATTCTCTTACCTGCACCAGTGAGAAAGCAGTCCAAGAATAATCCATCCCTATCATCAATGGGGCAGTGCAGTTAAAAAATTCAGCAAAAATTCATCTTAAATGAGTCCAAGAATTCCCTGTGGTTCAGCTTAAACCAGAAGCAGCCACTCAGTAATTAGTACTCTATTGTTGTGGCCTCAATTCCAACTTGTAAGCTTGTATTTCCATTGCAGATATGGCTACATGCCCCTCTTGTGCAACATCTCCAAATTGCTCTGAGAATCCCATCACTTCAGGGTCTTCATGCAAGAGATTCAAGGAAGTTGCTTTGGCTTTTGAGACTGTAACATCCTGGAACATGCTGAACAGATTCACAGCCACATCACCCAGATTAGTGCATTGTGTTCTTCCCTTCCGGCAGTATGAAGAATCCCAATGTCGTCTGTGCAAAATTAGCACGAATCTAGGACCTTCAAGTGGTTGCTGCAAAAATTTTAGAGGCTTGGGAACCTTGAAGTTCACTATGTGCAAGTCACACGGCAAGGGAGCAGCAAGAGGAGAAAATGATCTAGGTGGTGGCTTCTCAGACTTGTCCTGTGGTTTCTTGGAAATGAATGTATGTAATGGATAGTTCAAATGAGAACCAACACAGTTAGATAAAAGAGAAGGGCTATAAGGGAATGGGGTGGAAGCCAAATTTGGTGTGGCAGAAACATTGGTTTCCAACGTTAGGTGGAAGACAACATTCATCACACGGTTATCCATCACTCCTTGTCCTAGACCACGACCGTCGTCTCTGACCAACCGGCGATCGAGCATTATCTCCAGCCATCCGTTTTTAAGGCTTGCCACACCTAATGATTGCCGGGAATGGACGGAAAACCGACGACCATTTGATCCCTGTATGAATGCAAGAGATGGCAAGGGGTAGTAATTGCCTTGCAGAGGAATCTTGTCGTAGGTTTCTCTTCGGCTCATTTGGAATCCATTTAGATCTGAATAAAAAACCTTCTTGTTATCAATGTCTGTTTTATATCTAACTATCAATTCCTTATCATTGAATTCATGGCCAAGAAGCTCAACATGATATTCCTTTTCAATGACAAACCCTTGGACTGTACTCTCTCCACTGTATATTCGGGTGCTATGAGAAATGGGGGCTTTCTCCCATGTTGTCCTTGGATAAGAGTATACTTCCTGCATCAAAGGGCCTTCTGAGACCAGCAATTGCCCACCTTCTTCAATAATTGGCTGGGCATCACCATTGGGCTTGAACAAGTATGCCCCCCCAGAACTGGAATACAAACCAATTTCCTCTTTTACAGTATTTGGAGAATTGTTTTTTGAGATTATCTTCTGTAACAACCCATACTTTACATCAAAAGTTAGTTTATGATTCTGATTCTCAATTTCAACCTCATCAGCCTCTATTTTCACACAAGAATAGGGTTTAGGACAGGCAATTGAGTTAGACTTAGAGAAGATTTTCAACTTTGCAGGCTTGGCCTTTTCACACTCATCAAAACCATTGGAAATATAATAAGTTTCCAATCCCAAAGCAGGAACAGAAACTTCCCAGTAAAGTCGATGTTTCCCAGTAAAGATCTTGCTATTATGATGCTGCAGCTCAGGCAAAATTTGGCTCTGAACACAACTCCAGTTAGAGTCAACAACAGTAACATCAGGACTGTCAACAACTAGCATCACAACTTCTTCGCTGGTTTGCTCCAAAGGATTAAAAAAGACCACTGATTGGTAAGAATTGTCATGAACACCAATCACTTTATGCAATGGCTGAGCATCATATTTAGATCTGATTATTGCTGGCTCAAACTGGGAAGGACTGTGGTCTAATTTATCGTAGCGGATTCCAAGAAGAGCCTCAACCGCCTTGGACATAAAAATCTGCAAGTCCAGTAGAGAAGTATGCATGCGCATTCCATAGTCCATAACCACGTGATCTTTTGCAGTACCAGTTACACCATCATGATGCTGAAAAAGAGCCAAGTTCCTTCTAGCAGCAGTCAACTTATAGGAAAACCCCATGGCAAACTTTTCACAATGTGATCTCCGACAGCAGCCAAGTATTAGAGCTACCATCATTTCAGTGGCACGAAGTGTCTGTTCTAGTACCCTATCAACAGCCTTGAAGAAGGGTCGTGAAACATAATAGCCACTCCAATAGTCTTGTTGCCGATCAGAGTAAGTGAAAAAGTCACCTGATAGAGAAGGAAAACCTTCAACCAGACCAGATCCTATTTCACCAGGAAGTGAGTAATTTATTCTCTCAGCTTCCTCTCGCAGAGTTACAAAGTAGTCTTCCAAAGTACCAAACTTTGCCTCCGTATTCAAACTGGGGTTTGAATTTATATAATCAAACAACATTTGGTAATTTCTGAACTGTGCTTCTGCTTCTTCGACATTAATATACCGAAAATCATCTCCAAGAGGAACAAGAAGTGTATTGGTTCGGTACAAAGTTGACTTTTTCCTGTATTGATCCAGCAATTTAAGAGCTCTTTCCTGAACATTTTCCTGAGTGGTCTCCACAGGATATTGCCCCCATGGGCATTGTTCATAAACAAAACCCTGCATACGTGCAAAATCAAACTGACAACAAACAGCAGGTTCTGGGCCACATGTATGAGGTATATCATATGAATAAAAGGGCATCATGTGGACAAATATATCGGTGGTTTCATCTGTGTCCCAGCTTTGACGCCATATGTATTCTAACTTTTTATGCCATGCAAGCTCCTTCTTCACCTCATAATGGGTTCTTTGGATAAGCATATTGTCAAAACCCATGCGACGGAGAAGATATGCCATAGTAGACGAGTAACCAAATGGATCTATAGCCCAAGAATTTTTCGGAACAAAACCAATGGTGTCATTCAACCACATATTTCCCTCTGTAACCTGTTACACAATAGTCTAAAGATTAAGGACACACAAAATACACAAATCGTAAGTGAAAAGATCATAGTTTGATATGCACATGAAATCACAAACACATGGAGAAATCACAAAAACATGGACAAGCTGAAACAAGGAAACATAGTTGAAACATAGTTTTCTCTTTTAATTAATGAATACCAAGTGCACGTGCACCACTGCCCAAACTTGAGAATGCAGTTCAATAATAATGAGTTTGGGAGTATTAAGAAAAGGAATGCTCTCTAGAAATTTATAGTATACAAAGTACCCTAGGCTTTATGTGTTATTGGAACTTATTTGACATCACTGTTTGCAAGCACTAACTTGATGCTTGAGATAGCAATTATAATAATAGATTAAATTCATAAAATACAGCTCATACAACAGAATATTGCACGTAAAAATTGGGTTTGTGTGTGTGTGTGTATGACATGCTTTTGCATCAATCTACATAGCACATTATGAGACCTGATTAAGTTACCTACAAAATGTGCAAAACAATGGTCTTAAATTTTGACTACCACTATATTATAGGTACATGATAAAGTGCATTCCAATTTCCAACAAACTAACTAACAGTTCTAGTTTTAAAATAATAACATTACAAAACAAAAAATCTTCACAAGAACAAATCACCTTTAAGACAAAATAGAACACAACTTTACATATATAGAGCTGAAAAGGCCTAGAAGCATTTACATCCATCAGCATGCCAGCCCAATACCATGAATAATGATGCACTAAACAGGACAACCTAAACATAATTAGACTGCCCTTTTTTCTTAATTAAAACTACAAAAAGTTATAGAAAAACAACAAATAAATAACTAATAAAAATTGTAGAAATTGACAAAACTTTCAGCATACCTGTTCAATTATAGAAAAATAATGGGAATTGGCCTGCAGGAATGAGAAAACCATTAAAAAGTCAATTTTCCATAAGCAATAAAATCACCTGTAATCATATTTGTTTACAGGAATTTTCATTAGGACATTCCATAGACATGCATGTCCCTAGTGCATAAACTTCATTAAAAAGAGAGCAAACTAGAAGGTCCTTAAATTCTAAAAGCTTATACAACAAAATAATATGATGAAAAGCATCACAAAACCTACCTTCCACAATTTCTCATGTCATAATAATTACCTCAACAGGAACGAAGTATCAACATATACATATATGCTATTCACGGTAAACAAGCAAATGTCAGAATCAACATAACATTACCTCATCATTCATCACCCAGCCGCCTCCAACAATTTCTAACTGTCCATTTTTCACCAAATTGATGAAGGATTCCTTCATCTCATCAGGTGCATCCCTCCACCATCTCTCTAAGTACGACATTTCCTCCCATATGAACTTCCGGCGAGAATCCTACATACCCCAATCATCCAGTCAATATTATAGCAAAACTTTCTCCAAAACACAAGAATAAAATAAAATGAGCTACCTATGGAACTGACAGATTTATAAGCTCCATTTCGTTGAGGCTTATACTCTCCTGCTCTACATCCTAACATGTTATAAAATTAAAAAAAAAAAAAAAAAAAAAAAAAAAAAAACGCTTTCAATGTCTACCACTTTTGCTATGACATGCACCACCAGTGCATAATCTACTGTTTCAAAGCAGCAAGTTAACTACTTCAATCCAGCAACACAAATTTACTCAACTACTCTGTTGTTCATTCAAGTGGGGCATTTGTTAACTTAATCACCATAATCTAATCAAACATTTAAATAATAATACTATAATCTTTAATTTAAACACATACCATTTTTGTCGAAACATGCAGTGCCCCATCATTCATTCTCAGCTTAAAAATGCCTAATTATGTATTTCAAACGTTCAACCAAGAAAAAATTGTACCATACAACCTCCCCCAGTTTCACTCACAACATAAGTCACAACCCACTTACAGAAAATCCACTCAGTCATGGCAAATCACTCAACAAATAAACTAAAGCTATCCACACGCACCTCACATCACTTCTCATGAACCAAAACCCATACTTACTTAACCAACTGCAGACACCTACATAAAGTGTTTAACAATCATGCTTTGTTAACGAAGAAGTTTTTATATCGCCAACTAATCAGAAATCATCCTTAATATGACTTTCAAATCCACTCTATTATGAAAGTAAACAATCTGTAATTGGAACATAATGCTATAAAGTGTCGACAAGCTTATTTCCACAGACACTACATAGACAATACACTCTACTGTCAAAGTCAACAAACTTGTCATACACAAAATTTGTAATTGAATGACAATGTATACAGAGTTAGCTAACCTATCATACTAGGTGATCTCAGTTAACTCGTCGACATAAAAACTCTTTACACTGTCGCTAAATAGCTTACTGTGTACAAATCAATGAGGTCAGCTTGTAATTGAAAGACCGTGTATACAGGATCAATATTAATAGTCCTGAATTTTAGTCAAATTTCTCTCAACAACCCTCCTTTATTTAACCCAACACAAACTCTAATGGATTTGTTTAAAAAACGTTACACTTACACCACTTAATAATTGCAAAACATTGCAACTTAATCAATCTTTTATAATTCAAAGAATATAAACTCCAAACCCCATAAAAAGCAAGGATGAGATATGACTTGACCTTGGTCAGTGTTTGCACAATGGTATCAAGTATGTGTCTTGATTGCCTATCATAGTACTCCTCCACAGTGAGCTTCCACCCAGGATCGTTGTGCGAGTGGGGCACCACGAACACCTTCAGCTTCTCCGCGTCCCACTCGTTCCCCCGGTACGTCACGCTCCACCCCTGCTTCCACGCGCCGCCGTCAACATCCAAAAACTCAATTTTATCGTAGAGCTCCTTGGTGGTGATGTCAACAGGGCCGGCACCGGCGAGCGCGCTGGTGTTGAGGACGTTGGGAAGGGGCCTCCGTCCGAAGGATTTCCGGGCGCGTGAAGAGCGCGTGCGGAAGTGCGTCGCGATGGGTTTGGGGACTCCGAATCGGAGAAGGATGAGGAGGAACAAGGAGAGTGAGATAACGAGGCCAATGGTGAAGAAATTGGAAAAGATGAAGTCTGTGAGCCAGCCGCGTCGTCTTCCTTTTCTGAGTACCTTGGATTTGGGGTTGGAGGATGGGAGGATCGAGGAGGCCCAGGGTGTTCCGCGGCGAGAGGAGAAGGGCATGTTTGGTTTGGTGAATTGGGAATTGGGTTGTGCAAAAAACGAGGTTTTGGGTTGGTTTTGGTGGGGATCTGTGAGAAAAAAGATGAAGAGAGAAAGGGTTTGAAAGGAAAGGAAAGGAATTCAAATCATGGGAGTTTTCGACCTGGGAGTGTGTTTTTTGGGGTGTGTTTGTGTTGTGGAGTGAAGTGTGTGCAAATGGAAATGGAAATGGAGATGGAATTGGTATTCATAGGATATTTTGATGGTTACTTTGGAATTGTCAATGTGTTTTGGTTTTGGAAGGTGCCGATGTTGTGTTGTGTTGTTGTCTTCTGTACTGCAAGACTTTGGGAACTTTCGAAACTTATGCAGTCTCTGGTCATGAAGAGAAAATAATAAAATTTAAGAGTTTAAGAAAACTCTTTGCTTTTGAAAAACTCTTTGCTTTTGAAAAAAATGTACTAAAATTACTTTTCTTCAAGAATTATGACAAATAAAAATAGTTTCGAGTAAGAAAACTGTTATAACTTCTCTGGAGGAGAGCTTCTATGTTTCTTATTTTTAAAATAACTTACAAGGAACTAAATTTTGTTTGTGTGTCCGTAAATTACTTTTTTAATCTTCATCTTTCAATTTTTTAAATGATTCTATGTTTTTAATATTTATTTCAAGATAGTATTTAGAAGTATAGGAAACATATTATATATATAATTTTTTATCATTTATATATCAAATTTATTTTTTACATTTTTTCATTTGAATTGTTTTATATTTGAAATTTTTTATACATGTAAAAAATAGAATAATTTAAATATTTAGGTAGAATAATTTGATGTATAAATTCTGAAAAGTTAATTTAACACTTATATATAAGTTGTAATTACTAATTTGGTCTCAAACGAAAAAGATAAAATTTAATCATTTTAAAAAATAGGGGACTAGACTTAATCAAGATTGTATAGATAGAATGACTAAATTGCAAACCGTCAAAGTTAGTCTAATATGTGGCACAACCATAACATGTCACGTGACAGAGTTTTTTAATTAAAATAAATTAAAAAAAAAATTTAAAATGTCACGAATTGACACATGGTACGACCATGGTATGACATGTGCCAATTTACTTTTTATTTTTTTAATTAAAAAATTTAAAAATAAAAATAGAAATTCCATACAATAACACATGACATGTACATAAACATGATATTAACGTCAACTTAATGAAAATATTGAAACTAGACATTTTTAAATAATTAAATGACCAAATTGAACTAAAAAAATAATAATAAGATGATTAAAATGAACCAAACAAACAAATTAAACGACTAAATCACTAATTAAGTCTTTTTTTCCTATAAATTTAATATATTAAAATTATTTTAATCAATTTTGATTTTAAATATCACTTTTCATATCTCTCTTTGAAAATTAGTATAAAGAATTATGATTTTATCACCAAACATTGAAAATAAATTAAATCACCAACATTAAATAAAAATAAATTTATTTATTTATAATCAAGAAAAGATAAACTTAATTTACTTATATATATAAAAAAATCACCACAGCAACAACAAAGTCATTTATTACTTGCTCTTATTTTCTGAAAATACGAAATAACCATAAACATTCGTAATACTAATATTACAAAGGAAGATAGGGAAAGGACAAACACAATTTGAAAAATAAAATTACAATGCATTACCTTAAGTTCTTATTTATAACCTTACAAACCATCATTCTTCATTTAGATATCTTATTTAACAAAATCTTTCTTCATTGATTAATCACTCAAGTGATCTTATTCGACTTTGATAATTCTTCATGGCTTAAGTATTGTATTGGACAAAAACATTTTGTTGCAATATTTTGAACTTCGTGTAACTATGTGTAACTTCGTTTTGTTTGTGTTTATTTTAGTAATATTGATGACTGTATATTAACACATTTAGATGAGACACGTATATTTAGATTTTCGGAAATTTATCTCTCCTTTTCGAAAAAACAAAAAACAAAACCCATATGTTTGGTAATTATTTTATATGATGTATGCATATTTATTTATATACATGCATTTTTATTTAGTGCTTCTATATTTGTCCTAGTTTGATTGTTACATATATAACATGGAGTCTAAATAAATTATTTCCAAAACCAAAAGTCATTAACTAAAATTGAAACTTAGGACAACTTAAGCAAAAAAGATTTGAATTACAATTTACTTTTAATATATAATCTATTACTTTTTGACACTTTTAATATGTTTGGACAAATTTCTCTAACACAGAAAGGAAAAAATGAAGAAAAGAATTATAAGTGTTTTAACATATGTTTGGTTTATTATGTTTTCAGAAAATCACAGCATTTTCTTGAGAAAGAAAAATTAATGCAAAGTCTAGTCAATTCAAAGAATGACTGAAAGATATTTAAGAAGGAAACTTGGTTTAAATAACTTCACATATCACATTCCACACTTCATGAAGTCTTCTTTTTTACATTTATAATATGAAAGACTTTTATTGAGAAATACATTTTTCCTATTCTACTTTCTCATGAAAGACCTTTTCATATAAAACAAAAAAGATTTGTCTTATTTATTTAAGAGGATAGAGTTAAATATATATATATATAATAGATTTCATTTAAATTTATATAAAAAATTGATATCATTTTTAACTAAAAGTTTTTAAACAATAAATTTATAAGTTTTTCTTTTACATGATGTTTAATTTTTTATTTTTATACAACAAATAATTTAGACTCATACTTAATTTTTCTGACATTTTATATTTATATTTATATTTTTAACATGTAAATATGTTTTTTTTTAATACTTAAACTCATTGGTTAAAGGCTCATGTGCATACAAATTTTGATCTTGACATACTAAAAGTAAGTTTACTTTTACAAACGAATGAAATAGTAGAATGAAATTTTGAGATGTGTGTTTAGCAAAAGGGGGTGCATTTAACAAAGGCCCATTAGGGTCAGGCTCACCCAAAGATATGAACAGTGCAATCAAGTTTGTGCTAATTTAAAAAATTATCTAATTTTATCGTCAATTTCGCTTCGGTCTAAATTAAATCAAATAAATGAATATTGTGATTGACATTAATATTTAAAAGATAAAACAAAAACATTTTTTACATTGTTATGTGTTTGTTTCTTACATGGCTTTATGTTTTGAATTTGATAAAAAGGAAAGTTCAATTTTTTATCATTTGATCATTGACCATATATTATATTTCATTTCCACCTATGTTATAATCAGATTAAGACTCTCTTATCTTTCAATCATTATAAATTCTACGGTGAAGAAAATAAAATGTAACCCAAAAGCCTAGATAAGAGGATATTTATTGAATCTATAAATTGTCTGTTTGTAAAGATATTTTCTTGTATTTTAATTTCATTTTCTTTTTAGTATCTTAAATTTAAAATGAATATTGTATTAGTCTTTTAATTTCTTACTTAACATTAGTTCTAGAAGGTTTTAATTTTTTTTTAAAATTAAGATTTTTTGTTTAATATTTAAAAAAAATGTTAAATATATTTAGTATCTTAACTTTCGATAAAAATTAAAATTATTCTCTTCAAAATTCTGAACCAATTTAGTTTTCATATTTAGAAATGTATGAATTTAGCATTTTTAACTAAATTTTGTTTAATTTATTAGACATTTCAAACGCGTGTCATGTTAACATTTAAATTGTTTACATGTCATGATAACATTTGAGTTATTTATATAGTTTGATACGTCATTTTTGCTTTAATGTTAATCGAGAGATACATTAAAATGTGAAATAAACTTAAGAAATTTCGGTTAAAAATTTTGAAAAAAAACCAATTTTAATTTTTTCAGTTAAGGGATAAAAATATATTTAACCCTTATAAATTTAATTCAGTCTCTTAAATTTAGATTTTGAAATTTAAGTATATAATATATGTAGTTTAATAAATTAAAAATAAATTAGTAATTAAAATATATTAGTCTCGAAGTCCATATATTATGACATTGTTCTGATCATATTAATTTCAATTCATTGGATAAACTTTATATTAAAGTTTTGTGAAATAAAAATGCACAGATCTCACTAAGAATAAATTAGTTAAATTATTTGACAAAAATTCAATATTAGAAAAAAAAAAGTAAATACATCGCTTATCAATAACATTATTGACAGAAAAAAAAAAGAGATTAATATGGTCTAATAAATCTTTTAATTTTTTAAAATCTTTTTTTCCAATTTCTCTAAATTGTTAATAAATTAATAAAGATATTCTAAAGTAACTACTAATTATTATTCAAACGGCGATTGATACGTACATATAAATAAATACTCACACACAAATATATATATATATATATATATATATATATATATATATGTATATATATATATATATATATATATATATATATATATATAAAAATAAATAAAACATATATATTGTAAG
>Ga0214544_1004528_pt1 | contig 27857 bp, 24 predicted proteins | sample CNSS3metaG_FD_160074 | JGI IMG/M metagenome (GOLD analysis project Ga0214544, IMG submission 160074) | Root nodule microbial communities from cowpea collected in UCLA plant growth center, Los Angeles, California, USA - CNSS3 | ecosystem: Host-associated > Plants > Roots > Nodule | place: USA...
ATTTATTATTATATACAAGGAAAGGTGAGGGTAAATGACGCAAATAGTCTCCCTTTAGTGCCTTTATTTAACATGGGTTTGATGCTTAAAGTTCTAAGGGAAAGTATATGTGCTCACAAGGATAGTTCCCTAATACCTAAATATCAAGGTCACTAGAGTTATGGCCCACTTCGTGGCATTTCCCATGACAGTTGGTAAACAACAAGAAGTGGGAGTACCAATGAAACAAACAAACTCTAGCTGGGGTTCTCACAATGATCACTTGGGAAGTACATCCACTGTGACACTGCTACACAATCCCCTCTAATTCTAAGCAACTCAGACCCGGGTGTAGGGCCCCACTCATGTAATGAATAAAATGTGTGTGTGTGAAGGGAGAACACAATGTGTACCTACCCCCACACTTGATAATTATTCCAAATACAAAAATAAAGAAGAATATACACATACAATTATTCTAAATATAAAAAAATATAAAAAAACACACACAAAAAATGAGAAAGAAAAAAATATGAAGAAAAACCACATCAATTTTGCACATCCAAATAAATGGTCTAACTCTCTAGCATCCCCAGTGGAGTCGCCATCTGTCACAACCGAAATCGCGACGGGACGACGAACCAAAAAAATAAAATTTGTAAAAAACCAGAGTTTGGAGTCGCCACCATAGTTATTATAGGAAACTATGGAAAACCATAAAAAAAAAGCAAGGTCTGCAAAAAACCAGAATTTGGGTCCGGGAGATGGTTACGCATGGGGAAGGTATTAGCACCCCACAACGCCCGTCCTAAGACGGTACCTTTAATTAAATGTGCAAAAGTTTTGTGGTTTTTCAAAATATTTAATTTTTCCCAAAATTAGTAATAAAAGAATGTACAAAAAAACAAAACTATTTTTTTGATTTTTTGGGCCCAACGAGGATTATTCCTCGCTCCTACGTATCTCCATGTGAATGGAGAATTAGGGTTACGTAGTTCTTTTTAAAAAATCTATTCGGAAAATTATTTCAAAATGATTTAATTTGTTTTATAATTTTGAAAATATTTTTATTTAAATTTTAGTATTATTTTAAAATTGGTGTCATTCGACGCGAGCGGCCGGATAGACACTTCAAATAAATTTTTTTCTAATATTTTATTTTTTTATTTTTTAATCATTTATAAATTTTTAATATTTTTTTTAAGTTATTTTAGAGTAGTTGTGGATGTCATTGCGACGTGAGCAACCAAATAGATATAAAAGAGTAAACAAAGAAAGTTATATTTTATTCTTAGATTGATATATATTTTTTAGAAAAAAAAGGAACGAAAGTATAAAATAAGTGTCATGCAACGCGAGCTGTCGAACAAACACAAAAAAAATGGGAAAACCAAAATAAATGATTTAAAAAAATAATAAAAAAATTGATAAAAATAAATCAAAAGAAAAAAAAATGAACTAGTAGTTACGTACCTTAAAAAATGTTCAATATCTCCTCACACTTTCTCTTTTTCTTATTCTTTGCCTCATTTTCTAATATTTTTGTTTTTTTCTAGAGAGATAAAGATGAGAGGTGCCTATGTGGGTGGTAATGAGAGAAAGAGAGAGTGTAGAGAATGTTTTTTTTTCTTTTTTCTACCTCCTTCAATATGTTTTTTTTAAGAGAGATTAAAAAGAGGTGTGTATGTGGGAGTGGTGATGGGAAAGAATTAGAGAAATGTAGAAAATCTTTTCCGTTTTCGGTCATCACAGAGTGCATATTTATATTCACAACTTGCAATGTCAATGTAATCTCAGTCTTAATTGTAACGAACAATATAAGGAAGGAATTGGTCATGATAGTAGCAAATTATGAATATCAAATCGCAGCAAATCAGAGCACAAAATCAATCATCATCAATAACAAATCAGAGCACAAAATTAATCCCAATTAATAATATTGATTCTTACCATTTGAAGAGATATTGCTTCTAATTATTATTATATAATTAATTTCTCTATCAAGAACAAAAGGTAGAAAATATTTGAGTTATTGGGCTCATGAAAATTAATAACAAATTGGACTCTTCCTCCTTTTCTTTTTCTTCTTTTTTTTCTCTCTTTTTTTTTCTAAAGTTGATGTTTGAAAATCTTTTTGAAGAAAATTTTGTTCACATTTTTTTTTATTTTTCCATTAACTAAAAAACCCTTTTTTTATTTTCTTTGAAAATAAATTTATTCACCCGGACGCAATTGGGTGTTGACAGTCATGTTAAACAATTTCAAATCCTTTACTCCAAGACCACCCTCATCTAAGGTTTTATAGATAGAATCTCATTTAACCCATGCAATCTTCCTTCCTTCTTAACCCCATAAGTAATGTAGTGGAATGATAATGACGCTACCAACAAAAGATATATGCTTACCTTTCCATAAAGATAGCCTCTTTCTAATTTTTGTGCCAAAAATCTATCTTAGTGGTTGTAAATTGCCCTGTTGGACTCTCATTATAACTAAAACAAAAATAGTTTATGATTATAAACATGCCCTAGTCTATCTAACTCATTTGGGACAATCTTTCTAACAAATAGAACAAAAATTCCTAGTTAGCTGGGTCATACACTTTTTTCGAAATATGCCTTTACAATAATACAACTTTTTCTTTTCCACTTGACCTCATCAATCACTTTGTTTAACACAACCATGTTATAACTTTGGCAAGTGTACCAAGTCGCGCAAGTAGTAACCGGTAAGACCGAGATATCGTTTCCTAAGAGACTCGTGTATACTAAATTGCGTAATTAGTGACTAATTTAAACTAAAGAATAAATTCATAATTTGGGTTTTTGTGTGCAAGAAAGTAAATATTTCATAAACAAGTAAAAGGTGAAATTGGATATTGAAAACTCTAGAAAATGGTAAAGACTAGAAATGCAATGGATTGATATTGTTGTAGTTAGACTTCACCTACTTCACTCTCATGTATATTAAACAATAAAACTTTTCTCCATTAATTACTAATGTCAACCCACAAGTCTACTCAAACCCTAATCCCTTAGTTGAATGAGCCTAGGTTTCCTTATTTAGAGCCAATTCCTTGAATCCCTAAATAAACAAACCCGCTTTACAAATTAGGGTTTAAGACAACTAATGGGTCAAGTTCCATTCCTAGATACAAGTTCCATTAGGTATCTTGTTCCAATTCTAGGTTTCAAGAGATATTTTCCAATACCTAATTACCCAAATATCATGCAATGAATGGTTAAAACAAAGCAAGCTTTAAGCAAATAAACAAAGATACTAGCAATCAATGGAAGAAGCATATATATATATATATATATATATATATTCAAACCATTCAAAATTACATGAAAGTTCAGTGGCTACATCTAACCCCAACAAAAATGGGTTTAGCTCTCTATTGGCATGGAGAGCTCAAGCTTACAAAATTGAAGTGGAAGAGGGAGGAGATACAAAGAGGAAGAAAGGGTAGTTCCCACTAGCCGTAACAGACCTCCAAGCGCTCTAAAACGTGTTGCTCGAGCTCCAAACTGTCCAAGATGAGTTTCCCCTCGCGAAAACAGAAGAAAAAGGGTCAACTTGACACATCAGCGAAAACTGGCGCCTGGTGGAAGCCTTTCACCGCCAGGCGCTAGCTATCAAATAGTGGCCAAAGTTTCCATCTACAGCTCGGCGATGTCCAGGTCCCGCCAGGCGGTGAGCGATAGTGGCACCTGGCTGGCGCCTGGCGGTGAGGGCCTCTTGCACCTGGCACTGCCTTTGTGTCGTTAGGCGCTTCTTGTTGACATTTTTGCACTTCTCCTTGCTATTTCGGGTTACTCATTTGTCTGGACTTTTGGAACAAAGCTTCCAATCTATAAATAGACACGAAAAATAGGGATTAGTGGTATATTTAGATCACTGTAACCTAAAATGTATTTATTTACAAAAGTAAGGTAAAATTGAGGATTAAGTAGGTTAAAAGCTTTGGAAGAGAAGATTTTGCTAATAAAATGTAGCTTGGATGATGGTAAAAATTAACATTATCAACTCCCCCAAACTTAAAACCTTGCTTGTCCTCAAGCAAAAAAGTAACTTGGCCTAGATGAACAACACAATTGCAATGATTTAGCAACTTAAGAGAACAATGTTAAACAACCAAAATAGGTGTCAATTGTGCTTGCTCTTATTTGAAAGATTGTTTAACGCATGTGGTTCATTAGCAAGGTAAGCTAAAGCTATGGTGCTCGCAAAACAAAAGCTTCACAAGTAAATGCAAGAGTTTATAAGGGATCAACAATCATGGCAAAATGTTCCTTAATCAATGGGAACCACACTTCTCACAAGAACAAGTGTTTCACTTAAGCCCACTGGTGTATGGATATAAACAATATTCTCTCCACCATCACAATGTCACACAATTCAACTTTGCTTTTTTGTTCAAAATGGCTAAAACTTTCACAAGCATGCTATCATCACAAGGGCTTTTATGGCTTGTATCGTGGCTAGGCTAAGAAGGAAATTTGGTTTTTCAGGATAGCAAAAGTACCTTGAGCTACGAGAGCAACTAATCAAATCATGAAAGTATTTTTCTCCCTTCTCTATTGAACAAATGAAACCAATTCCCAACTTGCTTGCACCAATTTTTATTCTTTGCAGCAGTTTTCTCTCTTTTTTTTTTGAATTGAATTGAATGGAACCAAAAGCTTTACAAATGTTCTCATGCTCCTTTATTTCAACAATAATTCCCCCAAACTTGAACCATACTCATGACTAACAATCATTTGCTTTCTCAAGCTCAAAGTAAGGTAGCCAAAATCTTCACTATGATCAGGGTTCAAGGAATGACACATTTTGTCTTTAAGGTTCAAAGGGTTTGCATAAGAAATCAACTTGAAAAGGATTGGCTCAATTATATAACATGAAAAAGAAAGATGGTCTTGATCATCTGAAGCATGCAAGTAAATGGTTAGCAAATGAACTTAAGCAAAGTCAATTATGAGTCCACAATGATAATATTCACAAAAATTAACTATGGGGCACAACCTCTCGCAGGGTACTTTGGGTTCCACAATTGTCAACATATGCCAACATCATTGATCACAATTAAAATCAAGCATCACTATATCAAAATGGGAACAATCACAAGCTCATGCTCACAAGCAAATTCAACATCATTTCATAATAAGCACAAAAGATGATCATAAAAAAGTGCCAAGTCAATGCAAAATATTAGTTCACCAACAAAGCTACAAAGTTCAACACTATAAAAAGAAAGTTAAAACTGAAATTTAAACTGAAGTCTAAAAGAATAAATGAAAATCAGGACTATCAGCAAAACAAGTCCTGCAAAAGATGATTCACTCTCTCCAAGCTTAGGCGTCATCCTCGCCCTCTTCATCTAGCTCCTTCTCCTCATCATCTCCAGCAGTTGAACGTCATCCTCGCCCTCTTCATCTAGCTCCTTCTCCTCATCATCTCCAGCAGTTGAGGCTCCACCTCCCCAGTAGCAGTGGCCTGGGTCGTAGGCCAAACAACAATGGTTGCAAACTCCTCAACTGATGGAGTGCTCAGCTCTCGAATAATTAAGGAGATGCCCCTAAGCATATATGCATTGGCAATCCCCAGTCGATATAAAGCTTGCATTTGGGTTCCAAGAGCTGAAGATGATCTAGCTTCGCCTCCAAAGCCTGCAACCGCATATCAATCATGGGAATTACATCGGGCTCGGGCTCGGGCTCTGGCTCAAGCTCTGCTTGTGGGTGGTGGCGCCTTCGGGGTCTGGGAGCAACTGAGTAGAACCTTTGAAAATATGAAAAGTCTAGGTCCTGCGTTGCTTTCTCCAAAGGGGGTACAGAGATGTCCACCGCTGCCAGGCTGCAGAGATGGGTGATGAGAGAGGGGTGGCCTAGAGTGGCCTTGCTGTAAGACCGTGAAATTTAATTAATTAATTAAATAATTAATTAATAAATGCGGGTAGGAGAATTAATTATGACGTTAAATTATGAATGGAATGACGTGGAAAGGTACTAGTTCAAATGGTTGAGAGTACTTTGATTGTGTGAGAGGACTTGGGTTCGAGTCCTATGTATGCCATTTTGTGTTATTATTCGTTGCTATTTTAAATATATGATAATCATGTTGTGAAATAATATGACAATTGAATTATGATTGTTAGCATGAAATCTGAATTGGTTAAGTGGTTTGATATTGATTTGGAGATTGCATGGTTATGGGTTCAAGCCTTGGAGAACTTATATTAAACTTTAATTTTTGATATTTTTGGCTTTGGCTTGAACATGAAGAGTTGAGGAACATCCTAGGGGAATGGCAGAATAAGGGTGGCTGTGAAATAGCCCATAAAGAGACAATGAATGGGAATTAATCACCATTAAGTGGCAATTTTCGTTTTAGGTTAATAACCTAGGTTTAGGCACACTTTAAAAGGGAAAAAGTGGGTAAATAGCAAAGGTTTGGCAAGCTGAAAATACACCAGAGAGAGAGAGCACGAAATTTGGAATTATGTGAGTTTGGAGTGAGACTTGAGGGGCTGAATAAGGAGGGTTGGTGTTCAAAGGATAACTTCTCAATTTTCAAGTTTAAGCTCAAGGATCCAGGTTAGGGGAGTTTTCACGTTAGTTTTATGTATGAACATGCTTTATATAGCTTGTGATATGAATTGTGTGCATTACTTTCGTGCTGTTAATGGTTTTCTGGATTTCTGGAAATTTTCGTGTTGTTAATCGTTTCTGCCATTTCTGGGTTTCTGAAGAGAAACCGCTTGGCGGTGAACTCCCAACTGCCAGGCGACGCGTGTTGCAAAGCCCAATTTCTGGGTTCTGGTTGAGTTGCCCAGCAGTGATGTATACCAGCCAGGCGACGCGAGTCACGTTGGGGCAATTTCTATGTTTTCTGGGTTCTGGGGAAAATCTGATCGAAGGGAAAGATATAGGAACCGGTTAAAATGATGTTGTGATGGTAAATAGTATACGAATTTACTTAATTGATGGCAAGATTGGATGGAACAGTGGTGAGATACCTTATAGGGCTGAACATTTGGGGTTCTTATCTTAATGATAAATTGGTAGTTATTGATACTGGAAAGGGAGAACGAGAGTGCTCAAAATGGGAATCGTATGATAAGGAGTGTGAAAAGGTTTAGGACCAGGATGGGGGAGTGGAGTTGAGTTCGTAGGCACGGTGATGCTAGGATTCATACCCAGATTTACGTGAACCGCCTGGTGGCACGGGGTTTGCCGCCAGGCGCCATAGCAGAATCAGTAAGGGCGTTAGACTGGGGGAAAATTGTGAAGTTTGGAAATTCTGGGGAGTATTCAGGTACCTATTGTGTGACAATGTAACATAGATAGATTTGGCATTGTGAAGGGATGGCTATGTTAAAGAAAGAGAGTTTGATAAAATAAATTGAGAAGACTATGATGGGTTAGAAACCTGGTAACTTTAAGGATGGCAAAGCTAAAGTATAAATTTGTTACTTAAATTGGATAGGTTATGTTTGAGTCCAAGTAGTAGTTTGAATAGTTGTTGAAAGTAATTGGAATAATTGGACGGGTGGGGAGTTCAGAGTATTAGAGTGATAGCATAGAGAAACTTGATTACAAGACGGTCATGGTTGAAGAAAGTGGGAAATGCTGTCAAAACAGAATGAGTGTGATGCTTGGTGTGGTAATGGTGATCATGATTAGAGAGTGAATTTACATTGGTGAAACAGTGATAAAGGGAGACATTACAAGAAGAAAAATTACAGTTAGTGATATGCTGGAGTAGTGATAATATAGTTGGATAGTCTGAATGATATTTGAACACTGTCAGAACAGCCATTATGAAATTACTGTCATGGCGCCTGGCGGCAGGGTGCAACCTGCCAGGCGATAGCGTCATAGTAGAGTGGTACTGGGAGTCGTGGCGCCTGAGGGCAAGAGAGTAATCCGCCAGGCGATATAGGCAGAGACAGTGGGATTTCTGGCGCGATGGCGCCTGGCGGTAGTGGGTTGATCGTCAGGCGGTGGCAACTGTGCTGGAGTGTTTTGAGGCGCTTGGCGCCTGGCGGTACGCGTCCCCCGCCAGGCGGTCTGGAAGCTGTGGCGCCTAGCGGTACATGTCCCCCGCTAGGCGATTTGGCTGCTGTAAGTCCTAGTTGGTGGTGCTTTAAAGGTAAGATTGCTGGGTTCCTTCAGTTGAGTTCGGAACGTATCCCTTGAGTTGAGCTCGGGATAGGGGTTAAGCACGTACATTCCTCGAGTTGAGCTCGAAATGGCATCTCTCGAGTTGAGCTCGGGGTGGCGGATGAACACGAGGAACCCTTGAGTTGAGCTCGGGTTGGCGAGTGTTGCCGGTGTGAGTGTGCTGGTTGTGGCCAGTACGGATAGGTCCAGATAGATTGCCCTCCTTAGTTGTTGGCTGACGAGTTTGGTAGTCTTGGGACATTACGGACTATGTTCGTAATTGGGAACTCCACCTGGTGTTACGGTGTATGATCCGTGGCCTTGGTTCCAGCACGTGCTCTGTCGGTTGTGGCTGATAGGTTTGGTAGCAAATTATCTTGGGGTAATCACTAGAACAGGTAGAACACGAATGGTCTAGTTGTGGCCAGACGTTAGAGAATTGAGTAAGCTATGGTGTCTTGATTTTGGTAGAGTTTTCAGCTGTATAACTGGTTATTTGATTATTGTTATGATGTATGTTGTTTTCATAAGCTCACCTTATCTGCTTGTGTTTGGCGATGATCGTGTACGCGATACACGTGAGTAGAGAATGTTAATGCAGGTGGAGCCGGTGAGGCTTAGTCACGGAGCGTGGGAAATGCGTGGGAGTTTTATACATTTTTGTATTATTTGAGTTGGACTATTTTGTAAACTCTTATGAGAGGTTTTATTATGTTGTTTCAATTTTATTAACTATGGATTTTGCTTTTATCCTCGGAAGTTAATAAAATTTAAATTTCCTACGTTTTTGGGAAAGGAGGTTTATTCATAAATGCGACAGCTTTATAATTTTAATAGTTTTATTTATTTAAATCAGTAATATCCTGACGGGATGTTACACTTGCCGGCAGCATTGGCACACCGGTGGATCTCATTGGCAATATACTGCCCCACATCCATCACCCGACCTGTCAGGATGGTGTACAAAATGGTGGTGCGTCCCTTTGTGAGATCAAACACATGGAAGCATGGAGATATGTTGGCATGCACAAAAGCTGACCATAATCGGGCCAAGGGGTGAAGGGAACCTCGTTGAATCGTGCCCCTATGAAATCCTTCACCCGCCAAGCAGAGTGCTTGGATCAGCTCTCCGGGCGCCACGCCCTCATCATCCAATGCTGAGAATTGGCATTCCACATCATCAGCCAGCTAGGTGCCCAAAAATTCATTGATCGTGTCAGCATCAAATGGCACCCTTTCCCCCTCATATAGCTGAGAAAGGTGGGAGCTGCAGAGGTGGTAACCTTGGCATTGACATAGAATTCTTTTACCAAGGTTACACTGAATGTGCTAGGGTAACTACCCAACCTTTCCCAACCACGTCTGATAAACTCCAACTGGAATTCATTAACTTCCCCGGGCTTCAAAATGACATTCCTCTCTACCACAACTTTTATCTACATGGCCACTTGGAAGCGGTCTTCATTGTCTTTTGTGAGGAAGTAGTGAGAGTAAATTCTCTCCTTGCGTTTCTTCCCTTTTATAGGGTTGCCAATTGCGGTCTTTATCCTCTTGGGGTTGGAGGAGGATGCCATCTGCAAAATAAGCATTCAGTACAAAGAGGCGATTTAAAGATAGCATTGGAATAAGAGATTCAATCAAAAAGAGTTAATTACATATAAAAACTAAGCTAGAACAACAATAGAGTCAATCAGGTGCAAAAACAATTGCAGCACTAAGGTCTGCCAACCCAAAAAGCAACCAATGAAAATCAGAGAAAGAGGCAAAGACAGGGGCCACCGCTTGGCCCTTTCAGAAGTGCCGCCAAACGCCGGCTCGCAACAGTGAGCTCTGCATGGCGCCACCGCTTGGTGGAAAAACAGGCCAAAATGGCCACCGCCAGGCAGCACAAAACAGGGCAGCCATGGATGAAAAAAAATCGAGGCGCCATGGATGAAATATCCAATGGTAGCACAAAAACACAGCGAACACGAGCTTATAAACACAATTAGATACATAAACAACGAGTATCAAGGCAAAGCAAACCCTAAACTAGTGAATCAATAATGGAATCAAAAAAAGAAAATAAGCATCAAAGATGCTAAAATGAAAAGATCACAAGATGATGTTTTACTTGAGTGGAATGCAGGAAGTGTTGAAGCGTGAAGAGTGGTGGCTGGCGAGAGCAAGGTTGAGTGGTAGGAGCAGCTGCGCTTGGCAAGAGTGTGGCAGCAGTGTGAGTGAGAATGATTAGGGCACGAGAATGGGTTCAAATTGGAGGCTAGGGTTTTGGAATTAGGAGAAGATTGGGAATTAGAGAGTGAAATTGGGGGTTAGGGTTTTGAGAGGGGTGAGGAGTAGAGAACCAGGCGCCAGGCGTGAGTAGTAAGAGGGTAAGGGTTTGGACCAGCTCAAAACACACTTTAAAATGCCCAATCACAGCTCGCGCAGTGCTACTGCCTGACGATAGGTCAGGAGTCGCCAGGCGACGTATCAACAAAATGCTACTGGACCTTTTTTCTAGTATGGTGCCAGGCAGGCATGAAGGTGCCGCCAGGCGATTGGACTCTGAATGCTCCCACACTTCACAATCATGCTAACACACTTCACACATGCATAAAAACACAAAGCTATGTTAAAAACGAAAAGTAAAAGCTAAAATGAGTTTAGAGCACTGGGTTGCCTCCCTTAAAGCACTTGTTTAACGTCACGAGCCTAACGGGTAAGGCGCTTAAGCTTGGTTGGTGCTTTTGGTGTGCTCCTTCCCAACCTCACCTATACAACTTCAATTGATCACTAGTCACCAATTTAGTCCTTCTAGAATAAGGAGCTTCAATTTCAATCCTTCCATCAGCTTTGATGTCTCTAATAACCCATAGGCTTGCCCAGTTTGACTTGAATCTTCTAGGAGAAATCTTCAAATGTTCCTTTCTCATCACAATTGGTTGGCCGAGTCTAAGCCCATTAGTCCCCATCAAAGAGTGGTGGTGAACTAGAACATCATTTTTCTCTTCCCTCTCTTCATTCATTTTCGCGGAGAAACAATTTGAGCACTTTCCAAGCAACTTAGAAGCTTGCCACAGTCTACTAGTCACAAATAAGACTTCATTGATGGCCTTAAGACTAGTTTGTTCATCAGTCGATTCTTGAACAGCTTCAAAAACGTTGAAATTCACTTCCTCATCTTGGTCCTTCAATTTCAGCGTTCTCTCATCCACATTGATAACAACCTTGGCTGTCTTCATGAATAGCCTCCCAAGAATGAGTGGTACCCTTCATCTTTCTCCATTTCCATCACCACAAAATCAACCGGGAAATTGAGCTTACATATCTGCACCACCGCATCTTCCACCACGCCATAAGGGTATTTGATGGAGTTGTCTGCTAGTTGTCTGCTAGTTGTCTGCTACTTGGATCTTTGAATTTTGGAGGAAGATTTTTCTGAATAATGGCACTACAATTCCCTTGCACTTCAATGGTTTCCTCTTCTATGTACTTCTTCTTTTTGCCAAGGAATTCCTTCATGAACTTTGCATAAGAAGGTATTTGTTCCAGTGCTTCAGAAAAGGGAATCTTGATCTCAAGTTGCTTGAATATATCTTTAAACCGAGCTAACTATTTCTCCTTTTTCTTTTCTTGAAGGATTTTAAGGATAGGGAAAGGGTTTCACAACAACTTTCTGATTTTGTCTTTTCTCTTTATCTTTCTCTTCACTTTTATTCTCTTCTTCCACAACAATCTCTTCATCATCTTCTTCCTCTTGAATCTTTTCTTCATTCTTTCTCTTTTCTCTAGCCTCCACCTTTTCTTTAGAACCTAGCCCAACCTTCTTTCTGCTTCTAGTGAAGATGGCCTTACATTGCTCTTTGGGGTTGGCTACGGTGTTGGCGGAAAAAGAACTTCCTCGTTGATCAGCCAATTGCTTGGCTAAATGCCCCACTTGCACCTCCAAGTTTTTTATTGATGCATTAGTGTTCTTTTGATTTTGAATTGACATTTGTAAGAACTGTTGCATCATGTGCTCAAGCTTTGAGGTTCTGTCAGTCAGAGAGGGATGTTGATAACTTGGTTGAGTTGGGGGTCTATTAGAGGGTCCTGGTTGGCCCATGTTCTGATGAGGTTTCCATCCTTGATTATAGTTCCTTGGTCGGCCTTGATTGCCCATATAACTAACTTCCTCTTGAGATGTGCTTGGCATAGCACATTGCCCATTAGTATGGTTTCCTCCACATAACTCACAACTTTTCACTTGTTGTAGTTTAGCTATAGAGGCATTTTGAAGCTCTTGGGAAAGTTGTGACAATTTCTTCATGAGGGTCTCTAGTTGCTGAGTCATAATCTTGTTCTAAGCCAATAGTGCATCTTGAGATTGAAGCTCTAGAATACCCTTCTTTTGAGAGTGAGCTCTCTCAGTATAAGCTTAATTATCATTGGCTTCCATATTCTCTATTAACTCATACGCTTCCTCTAGCGTCTTCCACTTGATACTCCCACCAGCAGAGGCATCCAACATCAGCTTTGACTGGGATTTAAGCCCTGCCAAGAAAAGAGTAAGCTGTGTAGGTTCATCAAACCCATGAAGGGGGTTTTTCTGAGCAATCCCTTGATCCTGTCCCATGCTTGCCCCAAGGACTCATCCACGTCTTGTTGGAAAGCAAGGATTTCTTGTTTGCCTTTGTTAATCTTGGATTGAGGGAAATACTTGCTCAAGAATTTGGCAACCACATCCTCCTAGCTAGTGAGACTATTTTCAGGGGAAAAATTTAGCCAAACTTTGGCATTTCCCGCCAGAGAGAAAGGAAATAGACTCAGGCGAATGACTTCATCAGGAACTTGATGGATTTTCATTGTATTGCATATCTCTAAGAAGGTGGCCAGATGCGTGTATGGATTCTCATTAGCCAATCCATTAAACTGATTACTTTGCACCAAGTGGATTAGAGCTGGCTTCATCTCCATATTCCTAGCATTCACCGTTGTTCGAGCAATACTGTTGAAATTAATGGTCCTTGTGAACGCATCATAGTCTTCCAAAGTGCGTCTCTGATGACCTCTACCATCACCATTAGGGTTTTTGGCCATTTCTTCTTCTGGAAAATAATCAAGATTCTGAGATGTAGACAAAAGAGTGTCTGAAGTAGAAGAGTGATGGGCAGCTTGTTGTGCTTGAGCTCGTCTTCTCCTTGTGGCACTATTGTTTCTGCGGGCGGTTTTCTCTATCTCAGGATCTGCAAGGAGTGGTTCTGAAGATACAGTTCTCCTTGTACGGATCCTACCCTGATAAACTATGAGCAACAACGAAAGCAAGCTCGAATTGCAAGTTAGGCCAAATAATGTGTATATATAAGTAAACCAAAAACAGTAAATATGAACAAAAGAATTTAAGTCTAAATAAGTCAAAAAATCACACAATAGTCTAGTATTAAACACGGGTCCCCGACAACGGCGCCAAAAACTTGTTATAACTTTGGCAAGTGTACCAAGTCGCGCAAGTAGTAACCGGTAAGACCGGGATATCGTTTCCCAAGAGACTGATGTATAATAAATAATTGTGTAATTAGTGACTAATTTAAACTAAAGAATAAATCCATAATTTAAGTTTTTGTGTGCAAGAAAGTAAATATTTCATAAACAAGTAAAAGGTGAACTTGGATATTTGAAAACTCTAGAAAAATGGTAAAGACTAGAAATGCAATGGATTGATATTATTGGAGTTAGACTTCACCTACTTCACTCTCATGAATATTAAACAATAAAACTCTTCTCCATTAATTACTAATGTCAACCCACAAGTCTACTTAAACCCTAATCCCTTAGTTGAATGAGCCTAGGTTTCCTTATTTAGAGCCAATTCCTTGAATCCCTAAATAAACAAACCCGCTTTACAAATTAGGGTGTAAGACAACTAATGGGTCAAGTTCCATTCCTAGATACAAGTTGCATTAGGTATCTTGTTCCAATTCTAGGTTTCAAGAGATATTTTCCAATACCTAATGACCCAAATATCGTGCAATGAATGGTTAAAACAAAACAAGCTTTAAGCAAATAAACAAAGATACTAGTAATCAATGGAAGAAGCATATATATATATATATATATATATATATATATATATATATATATATATATATATATATATATATATATATATATATATATATATATATATATATATATTCAAACCATTCAAAATTACATGAAAGTTCAGTGGCTAATTCTAACCCCAACAAAAATGGGTTTAGCTCCCCATTGTCATGGAGAGCTCAAGCTTACAAAATGGAAGTGGAAGTGGAAGGGGGAGGAGATACAAAGAGGAAAAAAGGGCAGTTCCCACTAGTCGTAACAGACCTTCAAGCGCTCCAAAACGTGTTGCTCGAGCTCCAAACTGTCCAAGATGAGTTTTCTATCGCGAAAACAGAAGAAAAAGGGCCAACTTGACACATCAGCAAAAATTGGTGCCTGGCAGAAGCCTCTCACCGCCAGGCGCTAGCTATCAAATAGTGGCCAAAGTTTCCATCTACTGCTCGACGATCAGGTCTCGCCAGGCGGTGAGCAACAGTGGCGCTTGGCTGGCGCCTTGCGGTGACAGCCTCATGCACCTGGCGCTGCCTTTGTGTCGCTAGGTGCTTCCTGTTGACATTTTTGCTCTTCTCCTTGCTATTCTGGGTTACTCATTTGTCTGGACTTTTGGAACAAAGCTTCTAATCTATAAATAGACACAAAAAATAGGGATTAGTGGTATATTTAGATCAATGTAACCCAAAATGTATTTATTTACAAAAGTAAGGTAAAATGAGGATTAAGTAAGTTAAACTTTGGAAGAGATGATTTTGCTAATAAAATGTAGCTTGGATAATGGTAAAAATTAACATTATCAAACCACACTATCAAGTATTCCCCTACCCTTAATGAATGCAGACTATTTATGATGTATGATTTTATGAAAAACTTTCTGCACTCTTTTTTACAAGATTTTGGATATTATTTTGTACATGCTCCCTATTAAAGATATTGACATGTACTCTTCTGGGCCTTACAGATTATCAATCTTAGGGATTAAAGTAATAAAAAAAGCATTACATCTTTTGGCCACCTCCCATAATTATGAAAACCATTTGCAACCCTCGATACATCCATTTTGATAACATCCCAAAATTGTTTAAAAAAGTAATTAAACTCATTTAGTATTGTGCTCTTACTGCTTTCATAGTCCCATACAGCTGCCCTAATTTCCTCCTCAGAAAATCTTCTTATTAACAGGTCATTATCCTCCCTATTAATTTGTTAGTCGACAACATTATCTAATCTAACTTTAAGATCACCACACTCCGTAAATTTCTTCATATATAAGTTGTAAACCAACTTTGACCCCCTTATCATTCTTCATTCTCCTCCATTTGATTAATCTATGAATAAATTTAGTGTTTAGGTTACCCACTTCCAAACATTTAGATCTAAATTTATATTTTTCTATCATTTCTATTCTGAGATTAACCTTTCTCAATTATGCAAATAATTGTTTTCTCATTATTCTATCATGTTCATTCAATCCAAAATCTCTATCCCTTTTATCCAATTTACTTATTTTCAACATAATTCTTTCTTTGTTTTTATTCATCTCACAAAAAACATCCTTATTCCAACCTCTTAAAGATTGTTTTAATATTTTTAATTTTTCTTTCAACATCAGAATTTCGTTTCCATTTACATTTTTGTATTTCCCAATAGTTCTTCACTATTTCTCTAAAGTCGCAATCATCATGCCATAGATCCTACACTGTATACTTAGTAACCACAACACCATTATTTGCATAGTTATGCACTCATTTTATATTATTATTTCCCCATATTATTTGACATTTCTCAATGGTTGTGTGCCAAGTATCTCTCGAATACATGCCATATCTATCATTTCCTTTTCAATTATGTCTCTCAAACATCTACCTTTCTCCATTCCTCCTAATCCTCTACAATTGAAACTTACAATTCTCATTTAACATTACCGTACACCCTTCTTTTTCTTTTTCTATTATGGCTATTATCCCTCACTTCCATTTCCTTTATTCATTCGATTATGTTTTTATCTTCACCTGAATAAGTAAATCCTACACTTTTTCCTATATTCCATAATATAACCGCCTCATGGTAACCGCCTTCACATAATATCTTGAGGTATTTGCAAGTAGATATGTGGTCCCAATCTGAGAGGAAAAATAGTTTAATGCTTAAGTCAAGTTGATGTTTAAGATAGTAATAAAAATTGTAATGAGTTCATAATTAATTACCTTTTAAATAGTGTTATTTATATCAGATTTATGAGCTTTTACTTCATTGAATATGGAACATGTAAATGATTAGTTTTTGTTTAAGATTATGTTAATCTATTTTACATGTTAATCTATGTAATTATAGTTAATCCTCGTTGGCATAAGCTTAAATGCACATGTCGACATGGTGCCATACTATCCGATCTAAGATTATCTCGGTCATATGTGATACACACCGAGAAGATTTAGTGTTGATATAACGTAATCTAAGATGATTATGGGTCCATATAATACACCTCTAAAAAATATTGGAATCTAGTTCATTAATACCTCTAAAAAAATGGGAATCTGACTTCATTAATATTTTAGAGTTAGTACTGATAGCACCAAAACCTTTAAAAAGTATAATAGAATAATGTTTTTCATAACCGAAAATTAATTACGTACAAATTAAAAACTAAAACTTTAGAAAAACAATATAGCAGATCCTATAAATTAATTTTAACATGTGCATAACTAGTTTTCATTATTTTTTTTCTTTCTTTGAAGTTCTTAGGAAGAAACCTGAACATACATTTCCGTAGTTAAAAATGCATAACATCTTTGAAACTTTGGTCTTTAACCAAGCAAACGATGTCTTATGATTCTGTAGGTATGATTCATACCAGATCCTGTTTGAATTTCTACGTTACTAAACTTTGAATGGAGATGTAGCAGGATATGATGACGTGTAGTAAACATTTTCCTCCCAACAAAACTTTGAAAACCAATGGTGTGAATCTAGGAAACTTGGTCGAAGGACATGGTGGATCCCACTTTATTCATAGTTGCTGTCATTCAGACTCCTGAAATTTTGTCTTTTATGAGCCAAAAGGTGGACTTGGAAATCATTGTAGATGTAGGGTATTGATTATTGATGCTTCTAATAATCAAGTGATTAACTCATTAATATGTGTTTATGTTCCTTAATGAACTGCATCTTGTTAAAGACCTGATTGTAAAAGGAAGAACTTTCCCATAACAGAAACAGGCTTATAATTAGGCATATACTTAGATCCTTTGTTATTCTTCAGTGCTGAGTAATATGGATGACTCTAAGGAATATATTGATGAAATTAGAGTGGAAGATGCCCAGCATGTTAGTCTCTCAATCTGCAGAACAAAACCCAGAAGAGCCAAAGTGGCTAAGAAAGCAAAGCAGAAAAAATTATCAAAGTTTATGCGCTGCACATGCCATCTCAAATGTTATAATCCACCAAGGTTAGTCTTTAGCTTCATTTTCATTGCTTTCTACTGCTTTTATATATATTTTATATGAACTCCAAACACAAACGCACCAAACCTAATTATTTTATTTTATTTATCTGCCATCTCAAGCTGAATAAAATAAGATTGAATTGAACAGTTATTATATAATTATCATAAAACGTCTTTAACAGTAGCATGATTTGCTTCTTTTCATTTTTTATTGTACCCTCTGTCATCTAATTTAATTGGTTCAATTCAAATGCCATGATCATATTAAAAATCTTATTTATCTTCATATCACGGCAAGAAAATCCTCAACTTCAATATTTATATACTTTATCATGTCATAGCAGATTAGGGCCACCTCAAAAGATTCAAATTTCTTCCAACTTGTATTTGTTTTGTTAAAAAATGTTTGGCAGAAACCCTAGTTATATATGATATTAATTAACTGAGAGTAAAAGAAGTCTTCTTTGTATTTTGTAGCCTCTCAACTACTTCAAATGAGAAAGACTTGAACACCATAATCCCATGGCATGCCATTTTTGTGTTTCTTGATCCAATACTCCTCGGTGTGATGCAAGTGGAGTATCAAAACAAGGAAGAATCACCCTTTGCTTCATACCCAATTCAGAAGCATGTTTTCTTGACAGCCATCAGCATATATGGTGCGTTACTAGGAATCAAGATTCATACAAAGACCTTCGGTTGGTACCTAGAAAACATCATAAGCTATGGTCTTCTCCTGTCTGGAGTGTTTTCTTCTGTGTCCCTTCTCTCCATCTTACTGCAGCAACAACTCTTGTGGATTGTGCTCATCATATGGGGATCTATACCACTAATACTATCTCATCGTATTCTTGAAAGTTCAGCTTGTTGGATGATAAAAATGGTAGCGAAGTTGTCATGGAATGTTAGTGATCATAACCCTTCTTCAGTGTGTGGGAACAGTGATATTTGTCCAAGAGTTGAAGGTATTTAAAGATCTGTGGTATATGCTTGTGAATTAAATCCTGTTAGTGAATAAATTGATTTCTCTTGTATAACAACAGTAAAATGATTGAATTCTCCAGCTTTCGAATTGATTTCTCTTCTTATTTCAACATTGAAAATATTTTGAATTGGTCTGATGTTTTTCATCAAAAGGGTTTTGGTTTTGAGGCTTTGATGAAGCACTTTGAACAGACAAGTGCATGACAAAATATATTTTCAGATTTGCTTGAAGTACATGTACTTGTTTTTGATAATCACTGCAATTAGGATTTTTAATTCCTTGATACTAGCTTACTGTATTTATTTAAATTTTGGTATTAAAACTTGTTTTGACATTAGAAGTGAACTTTTCACGTAATCAAATTGTAAGATGAAGTTTCTTCACTTATATACTATAAAATTGTCTAATTTTTGGTCGATGTGAGATTTCTAATATTTGAAGATGATATTTGGTTTAAGGCTTATTAAGATAATTTAAAACTTCTTGGCTCTTCTTTAAGGATATGTTTTGTAAATCAAATTCAGTTCTTATCAACATTTTAGCATGTGTTGTGCAACTGAGTTGTATTTACTGGATTTGGATATTTGAAAGGTCGTGTTTGATTCTCATAAAAATGCGTTTTGGAAAAAACTGTTCATTGTTTCTATGTTGACATTTTGAAATTTAATTATTTTACTTTATATGTTGCTGTGTGAGGGGTAATGGGTTCAGTATATATAATACAAGTTGCTCTAACGACACATTTATGATGGGTTGCATCACTGCAATTATAATTAATTAGCGTTTATATTTTATATTTAGGGTTGTTAGATTTAAATTGAGTTAGGTAGAAAATTGTCTTGCTGGCTTTCCTGTGTGACTCAATCTAAAAAAATACTCACAAATCACTTAAGGGTGTGCTTGTTTTCGCATGTTTACTGAATGGGAAGATGAATTTGCGAATGACCATTGTGTTTGTTTCTGTGCATTTAAAGGTATGTGAGCATGTGGATTTACATAATGTAACTATTCTCATCCTCGTATAAGTGTCGGGATTTGCAAGAATGTACTGTACTTGCATGAAGGAAAATGAGTTTTTGATAAAAAAAAAAAGACTTTTTTATAAATTTTACAAACTTTTTATAAATAAAATTAAAATATGTAAAGGAAACAAATATGTGTCCAGTTCTTTCATGAAATACCGGGTTAGCTGCAATGTGTAAGGCGAATTTATTGTCACAATACAACAATACCAGTTTAGGATGCAATATCCATAAATCTTTAAATATCGTAGCACACGCATTGCAGCTTTCATATGAGGCTTGCATGGAGCGTGCATGAATCTGCTTAGTATCAGAACGAGTAATTGTCAAATAAATTAAGCAACCAACACTACAACAAAAATCACTTTAGACAACAACATAAAATTATGATATAAATTATAAAAACCGTGGTCTAAAGATTAGACCACAATTTTTTAGGTGTGGTATAGGTGAGTGTAGCTATAGGTAATAGACAACGATTTTTAGTATGACAATATTTTTAAAACCGTTGCTTAAAATTCTCACAATAAACAACAATTTTACATGTTGATTTTATACCTTACCCATGTTTTTAGACCACATTTTTACTAGTTTTGCCCACATAGTTTAAAGCAACAATTATATAATCATGGACTTTCATGATATTTATACATCATTTATAAAAATGTTGTTTATTATATGTTTAGGCTACATTTATTTAGCCGTTGTCTATTTTAATGTGGTCTAAACTATAAATTGTTGTAGTGCAACAACTCGCTTATACACAAATTGGGTCCTTTAATAATTCCCCTTCATCGGAAAGTTTTGTGTTTTGTTCCATGGGAAAATCCACGGGCTTAACTCCAAGATACCTACCATCTTTGATACTTTCCAAAGTGTATTTTCTTTGTGATATGAAAATACCTTTGTTAGAACGAGAGACCTTAATACCCAGGAAAAACTTAAGATCACCCAAATCATTTATCCCAAAATGATTGCGTATGAATTGTTTAAGACTAGATATTGCAATAGGGTCATTACCAGTTATGAGAATATCATCGACTTGCCTTTTGTACATGTAAAAAGTGAGTAATCTGCTTTTGATTGAATAAAACCAGCAACCTGAATAGTTGTAGAGAATTTTGCAAACCATTGACGAGAAGCTTATTTTAATCCGTATAAGGACTTGTTGAGGCGACACACAAGGTTCACCCTCTGTCGTTGAAAACCTAGAGGAAGGGACATATAGATTTCTTCGAAAACATCACCATGAAGAAAAGCGTTATGGACATCAAGCTGATAAAGAGACCAATGTTGAGCAGCAGCCAAAGCTAATAAACAATGGACTGTGACCATTTTAGCAGTAGGTGAAAAAGTGTCATGATAATCAATACCTTCTAGTTGTGTATATCCCTTTGCAACAAGACGTGCCTTATACCGTTCACGAGAACCATCAGAGTTGCGCTTGATTTTATACATCAAACGACAACTAATAGCCTTCTTTCCAGGAGGAAGACTTGTAATAGACCAAGTATTATTGGCCTCCAAAGCAACCAATTCAGATTGCATTGCCTCTTGCCAATGAGTGTGAGAAACAACTTGTTCATAACATGTGGGTTCAACATCATTAGTAATAGTAGCAATAAAAGACTGATGTGGAGGGGTATAACGATCATAATGGATAAAATTACAGATAGGATATCATGTACCTTTATTTGGAACATATGAGGACGATGACAATGGGTGAGAGGACGCTATCTGATTGCAAATATAATCTCGTAAAGTTTCAGAAGGACCATAAGATCATTGAGAACGACACAAGGAAACCATAGGTGGGGAATTAGTGGGAGGCACAATTGTGTTTTTTGTAGGTGGTGGTAGAGTGTATGGAAGAGCCGTAGACAAAGGATTATCTGGGATAACATTAAGCATGACAAGGTCTACAGTGGTGAAAGAAGTGTCAATGGATTCATACGGAAAAATATCCTCATGGAAGACAATATCACGACTAGTGAAGACTTGGTGAGTTTCAAGATCATATATCTTGTAAGCCTTTTGGCCAAGAGGATAACCAAGAAAAACACATTTTGGGCACGAGGAGCAAACTTATGAGAAACATGAACATTATTAGCATAAGCAAGACATCCAAAAACTTGAATGTGTGAATAAGAAGGGAGTTTACTATATAGGCGCTCAAAAGGTGTCTGACGTGATAGAAGAGGCGTAGGCAACCTGTTAATAATATGGACAATAGTGGAAACATATTCTACCCAAAAGTGTAAGGAAATATGAGCTTGAAAATGAAGAGTGTGTGCTGACTCAAGGATATGTCTATACTTACGCCTGACAACATATGTCTATGAAGAATAAGGCTGTGTAACATCAGGCAATTGATTCATTAAGAGAAGTTGACCACGAATAGCACTACAAGAGTCATTCAACCCTATAAGAAACTGCATGAATTTGCACATTTTATTGTCTGCTCCACAAGTGTAGGTTGCATTACTATAGGAACCTAACTCATCCCATAATTTCTTTAACTTCGTTTAATAGGTTGTAATTGTCATTTGATCTTGAGTTAAGCAAGCAATGTCTCTCCAATCTGAAAAATTTGTGGTGCATGACTTTAAGAGAAGCAATTTTGAGCATCTTCCCAAACTTCATGAGCAGTGTCATAGAAAATAATACTATCTACAATGTCAATTGTCAAAGATTTAAAGATTCAAGATAATACCATGTCGTTGCATTTTTTCCATGCTGCATATTATTCTTGTTTGTCTTTTGCAGAGGGTGCCTTGAGAGTTCCATCAACAAAACCCAATTTGGATTTTGCATTTAAAGAGATTACCATGGCTCACGCCAAGTCGAAAAATTGTCTCCAGCTAGAGGTTTTGAAACAAGGACCATTCGGCGATGGTCAGAATGATGGAGAGAATAAGAAATATTGAAATTTATTTCTTTTCCATCCTTAGCCATGAAAATAAGGATAGGAAAAAAATGAATGATGGAGCAGATGATCGTTATTGCTCTTGATACCATGTAAAGGAAGCAAATAAAAGAAGGAAGTCTCTATTACGTTTTATCGAAAGGAATAACATATATATATATATATATATATATATATATATATATATATATATATATATATATATATATATATATATGTATGTATATATATAAATATAAAGAGATAATATCTATAATTAATATATACAATCCAATTATTCCTATAGTAATGCAAAAACGTGCAAAATTATTCCTGTAATTCAGCTATTTTAATAATTAAAATATTTTCTCATGATTTAATTTCTAACAAAATAGATTAATTTTTTATATTTTAATCAAAATGAAATAATAGAATAGTTTTTTTTTTTTATTTAAATAGTAGTTTGTCAAACTTTGTTAAATACTTTTTATTAAAGTATATTATTATATCAATAATAATAATAATTCTAAATTATACTTTTTTAATTTTAAATTTCAATTTTATTTTAATATAATTTTCACTATTTATATCTAAATTTATATCATCTTTATCTTCAAGGGTAAAATGATAATCATCTAAATTTATCCATTAAAACATTTTTTAATATATCATACATATTACATCATAGATAAACTTTCATCTCAAATCTACTCAAATCATATCATCTTTCTCTCAATTCAAACAACCTTCTTTATTTCTTCATATTCATCTACTCACTCTCCTTCAAATCCTCTCTCAAATCCAAATACACTCTTAGAGAGCTGATATTTCCTACTAGTTTTAACCTTCATCTTTTTCTTTGAATTGGGACGAGAGTAGAAAAGGAATGAGAAAAAAAAAATGAAAAAGAAGAGTAAGTTATTTTAATTGAGGTCAAGAAAGTGAAGATAAGAAAAAATGAGCGAAAATTTTGTTTGATTATTCTAATAAAAAAACTAAATTAAATAAATAATATATAGTAAATTTATAAAAAACTTTTTATTTAATTTTGATAGAAATAAATATGTATTCAAATTTAAAAATAGTTAATTATGAAGAAACTAATTTATAAAATTTGTTAATGATATTGAAATTTCTTTTTGTTAACAATATTTGATAAAGTTACATAAATTGAAAAATTATTAACTTTTTAATACAATTTTATACTTATAGATAACTTTATTAACATTTAATTTACAAAGAAACAAAACCAAAATCATTAATATCAAACTAATGTTCAATTAAACGTAATCTTGTTTTAATTTAAATAAAAAAATCAGAATAATTAAAATTTTAAATTTTAATATAATATTTTTTATGTATCACATTCTTTTATTATATTTAATTTTCTTATTAGTTTTATGATATTTATTTTGTCTAAATTCAAAGTAAATATAAAATAACTTTTCTTGAAAATATTTTAATTTAATAAAAAATTTGTTAAACAGTTTAACAATTAATAATTTATAAAGAAAAAAAATCTTTGCTTAGTATTTTAAATTTAAATCATTTATATTTTTCAAATACATTTATATAGCACATAAATTTGACTTTGGTATTAAAACACTTTCCGTGAGAGTTTTGTTTTTATAAGAATGCATTAAATAATTATTGAAGAGATGTATAATTCATTATGTCTCCTGGCATAATAAATTATTTATAACCGTAATAATCTATTATACTACAAATTATACACTTTTCATATACGAGAATATAATTATAAGATATGCTTTGAATTAGCATTCGATTAAAAGTGAACTTTCATAAAAGTATGGGAACAGGGATACAAATGTTAGAAATATTAGTATAATTTAAAAACATAAAAATAAAATATTTTTGTTACAAATTTTTTAAGTTATATTAATTTTAGATATAAATCTTATTTATGATAAACGATTTTTTTAGGGTTAATTATGTTTTTCGTTCCTCAAGTATTGGACGTTTTTGGTTTTCGTTCCTCATTCAAAAGATGCGCTATTTAAGTCCCTCACGTTCTGAAACGCATGGAATTGGTCCTCATTTTTAAACACCGTTAGGTTTATTACAAAGTTGGCAGACGGAGTGCCACGTCAGGATCCCGTTTTTAACAGTGTTGAAGTTTTGATTGACACGTGGTAAATTAAGAAGTTGCGTTTTTATTACTAAGCACGTGGTAAAATAGTTTAAGTTCAAATGTTAGGGTTTAGGTTAAAATTAGAAAGAAGGGGCTTTTGGTGATGACGAGAAAAGGGATTGAAGAGATTGAGATGTGTTCGTGAAGGAGAATCATCGTAAGGGACAACGAAATTGCAATTTCAACGAAGAAGTTGAGAGATTTCAACGAAGAAGACAGTGTTGTCATCTACAACATTGCACTTTGTGGAAAGCAGGTTCGTTGTTCTTCCCTCTTCGAGTGTATAGGGTTTGATTTGGTTGTTTGTTGATTCTGTTCATGATTCGATTAATGTGGTCTGTGTGTTTATTTGAAATGTAGGGTTGGGAATGGGGTTCGATGTAGCTTTTCACCATATGGGTAGGTTCGAAAGAAATAAGGGACTGAAGTACGTTGGGGGTGAGATTCATGTTGTTAAGGGGATTGATCCGGATATTTGGTTGTTCTTTGAAGCATTGGGTATAGTGAAAGAGTTCAAGTACGGTGGTGATGTGAAGCTTTGGTGGAAGGGGTCAAAACAAAGTTTGTTAAACAACCTTAGACTGTTGAGTGATGATAAGGAAGCTATAGAGTTAGCTAACTTTGCAGAGGAGAGTAAAGAGGAAGTTGATATCTGTGTTCAACATGTTCCTAGTCACGCTGAAATAGTTCACTTCATTGGTGGAGTGGATGAAGTTGTCGCTGAAGAGGATGTGGTAGTTGAGGAGGCTGTGATTTGTGAAGAGGATGTGGTTAGGGAGGCAGAGGTGAATGATGAAGAGGACGTGGTTAGGGAGGCAAAGGTGAATGGTGAAGAGGATGTGGTTAGAGAGGTAGAGGTGAATGGTGAAAAGGATGTGGTTAGGGAGGCAGAGGTGAATGGTGAAAAGGATGTGGTTAGGGAGGCAGAGGTGAATGGTGAAAAGGATATGGTTAGGGAGACAGAGGTGAATGGTGAAGAGGATGTGGTTATGGAGGCAGAGGTGAATGGTGAAGAGGATGTGGTTAGGGAGACAGAGGTGAATGGTGAAGAGGATGTGGTTAGAGAGACAGAGCTGAATGGTGAAGAGGATGTGGTTAGGGAGGCAGGGGTGAATGGTGAAAAGGCTATGATTGGTGAAGATCATGTGGTTAGGGAGGCAGAAGTTAATGGTGAAGAGGAAGAAGATCCATCTAGAGATAGACTAGATGATAGTGAAGAAGAAAGGATGGCTGATGATGATGATGGATTTGGGATGGACAACAATTCAAGTCGTAGAAAGATTGTCCCTGTTTTGGAAAGGTGGAAAGAGTTTCAACGAAATTCAAGCAAAGTGAGAAATAAAAGAAATGTTAGTGAAGGGTCTTTTGTTACTAATGAAGAAATTGGAGATCATGAGATAAATGAGGAATACATGAGTGATGACTTAGATTCTGATGTGGACAGTGATGATGGTCTTCTTAATGTTAGAACAAAGTTTACAAAGTATAGACCGAAAGATATGAAGAAGGATTTCAAATTTAAATTGGGAATGGAATTTAGTTCTCTGAAAGATTTTAAATATGCACTAATGAAGCATAGTGTGTTAAATGGTAAAGAAGTAAAATTTTTCAAGAATGACCACAAAAGAGTGAGGTTGTTTGTAAGGGAAAATGTGGGTTTTTAATTATGGTGAGCAAGGTTGGAGGTAAGTAAACCTTTAGGGTGAAGACACTAGTGTGTGGTCATAAATGTGGACGTGTTTTTGGTAACAAAAATGTTAACACAGAATGGATTGCTCAGGTTTTAATAGACAGATTCATGAATGTTGGTTTAATGATAATGAATCAAATTATTGATGAAATCAAAAGGACATAAAGTGTTGGTATAACTGCTTGGAGGGTTGAAAAAGCAAAACAAATAGCAATGGACAGTTTGGTGGGGGATGGACAACGTCAGTACAGCTGTTTATTTGATTATGTTGGTGAATTGTTGAGAGTTAAAGCTGGAACTTTCAAGGTTAAGATCAACCAACCACAACCCACTTTGCCACTAAGATTTGGAAGTTTCTACATGTGCTTAGACGGTTGTAAGCAGGGGTTTGTGGCTGGGTGTAGACCCTTCATTGGTGTTGACGGTTACCACTTGAAGACAACCTATGGTGGTCAGTTATTGGAAGCAGTTGGTAGGGATCCCAATGACCAATACTTCCCATTAGCCTTTGTTGAAAACGAATGCAAGGAGACATGGAGATGGTTTTTGACACTGTTACTACACGATATTGGTGACATTGATAGTCATCGTTGGGTATTCATTTCATACCAACAAAAGGTAAAGCAAAAACATAATATTGTTTTTAACTGATTTAAAATTAATTGTCTAATTATGTCTAATTTGGTATTATATTTATTTGCAGGGATTTATGATTGTGTTTGATGAGATTTTAAATGGTGTTGAACATCATTTCTGTTTGAGGCACCTATACAACAACTTTAAGAAGAAATTTGGTGGTGGTGTAGTCATCAGGGACCTCATGATGGGGGCAGCAAAGGCTACTTTTTATGTAGGATCGGAAAAAAAGATGGGTGAGTTGAAAAATTTAAATCTTGATGCTTATAACTGGTTAATTGTCATTCCTACCAAATCATGGTGTAAACATGCATTCAGCATTTACCCTAAATGTGATGTGTTAATGAATAACTTTTCTGAGTCATTTAATAGCACCATTTTACTAGCTAGAGATAAACCAATCATTAGCATGATGGAATGGATTAGATCATACATAATGAGTAGGTTTGCAACACTTAGAGAGAAGTTGAATGCATATCTGGGAAATTTAATACCTAGACCCCAATAGCGGCTTGATAGGTGATGAAGGCATGACCACCTCCTTAGAAGCTCTCTCAAGAAGGATCACTAGAAGCATGTCTAGAGGGGAGTCTTCTATTCCATCACCTTTATCTTTGTTTTGCATTACTTTAGTTTGAATTCCCTAAGTTGGTTTCTAATTGATTTATTTTGGTTGACTTGTTGACTTTGATGCAAAGTTGACCTTTGACCAAGATTATATTAACTTAAACCAACATGCTAATCCTTGTTTGTCTTGTTTTGTAGGTAATTAAGAGAAAGTAGAGCATGGCTAGGTGGCACTTGGTGATTGGAGCACTTG
>Ga0214544_1004529_pt1 | contig 27852 bp, 13 predicted proteins | sample CNSS3metaG_FD_160074 | JGI IMG/M metagenome (GOLD analysis project Ga0214544, IMG submission 160074) | Root nodule microbial communities from cowpea collected in UCLA plant growth center, Los Angeles, California, USA - CNSS3 | ecosystem: Host-associated > Plants > Roots > Nodule | place: USA...
TTTGAGAAAACAGATTATTAATGATCTACGACTTCTTTTTAAAAGTCAATATTATATAAAGGTGCATCCACATTTATAGTAAAATTTACATAATTCTTTTATATAAATGAAGAAACTCAAATCACAGAGGGAAGGAAAGACTTTAATTGATTGGATTTAGAGGAAGCCTTGTCCCTAAAGTAGTGAAACTAGGCTAATTTGGTCACCACAAGTTCCGTTTTTTTTATCCTTGAATTCATCAAATACTATGTATTATATATGATTTACAATTCTTAATCATGTAGTTTTTATTTTTATATACCATGTTTTGTTAAATATATAAATAAATTATAAAATTGATTTTTTATTGTAAATTTTGAGAAAATTTTGATGCCGTGTTATTCATGTAGTGTTATTGCTTTTGAGTTACCTCTTATTATTCAAACTGTTGATGAACTCTTTAGCTATCTTTTGATGCGTTGTTGGCCCAAAGTGGAATGATTCTAGATTATAATCTTACTTCATATTTATTCATTTTGTAAGTATGAGTTACAAGTGCATTCTAAATGTAATTGACAGTTTTTTATTGTTTTTGAAAATTTAGGATAACTATATCTAAGGTATCTCTGTAATCTGGTAATATGATATTTTTGTCCAATGAGGGATAAAACGTTGGTTTTGACCTCTTTACTGAATTTACTGAATTCAATTTATTTTTTCTATCTAGTTTAATTGAGTTGAGATTGTACTTCAACTTTTGATATTTGGTATTGGTTAGAAAGTCAAATGAAATTCGGTTAGGTGGGTATCTAAGTTTTCCCTTTGAAATGTTTCATCAAACTTTTGGTATTGATCACGGGTAACTGTTGTTCCTTTAATTTTGAAAGTCCAATAATTTGAGATGGTATAGTGTCTCTAATTTTTAAAGTCTTTTAACTTTGTTTGATATTGTGCCTCCAATATTTGAAAACCTTATAAAATTGCTTTTATTCCCAATGCATATTTCAGATGTTTATCTCGGCCCAACCGTGGAGGATAGATGGTTGGGATCATCTCGGCCCAAGCAGGGTCCGGTTTCGCCTTGGCTCAGTTGCTGGGGTGCCCCATTTTTCAGGTACAACAAAACATAGAGCGCAAAAGGGACATGGGAAGGCAAAGAAGGCTGGATATATCTCAGCCCTTTTGGTCATGTATATCCCGGCCTAATAGTGTGATGGATGGAAAATGGGACCATTTTGCAGAGGTACAGAGGAGCAGCGCGCAAACTCATTAAGTAAAGAAAGAACTAATCCTTGACAGGGTACAAACGAACAAATCTCAGCAAAAAAGGAAAGAGTTGATGTTTGTCGACGTACATTCAAACAAATCTCAGCCAAAAAGGAAAGAGTTGATGTTGGGCGAAGTATAGACGAACAAATCTTAGCCAAAAAGGAAAGAGTTGATCTTTGACAAAATGCAGGCCAGGCACATAATCTCAGTCAATAAGAAAAGAATCGACGCGTACAACCTTAGTCAGAAAGGTAAGAGTTGATCCTCGAATACAAACGGCCCGCAAATAATAATAACAGGTTCATCAAGAGATTATTATAAATTATGGTTTAGTGAACACGTAAAGGTATGTTTTCTCACTTAACTACATACACCTCATATCAAATCACTATTTGACTTGAGTGTCAAAGTGACTACAGGTAACCCCACCCTTAGAGTTCATACAGCAAGCAGATCTAAGAGAAGTCCAGAGAGGAATAGAAGGAGCTTTGACACAGAGAGGGTTCTTAAAATCGTCTAGTTTCGTACTAAAATAGTACCAATCATATACAATAAAAATAATAATAACAATAATAACAATAATAATATTAATAATATTATTATAATAATAATATTATTATTAATAATAATAACAATAATAATAATATTAATATTAATAATATTAATATTAATATTAATATTAATATTAATAATAATAGTGATAATAATAGCATAATAATAACAATAGTAAGAATAATTAGAGCTGTCAAAACGGATAACCTGACCCAACTCGGCTCGGTCCACGACGTGTTGGCCATATAGTGGGTCAACCCAACCTGGCTCACTTATTAACGAGGCAACAAAATTAGAACCCGACTCAACCCACCACGGGTTGGCTCACTGACTCACTTATTTAAAAAAAAAAGCACAATTTTTTTCTTCAATCTCAAGAAAACTAAATTATAATTTCGATTAAAATCTAAATAAATTTCAATACAATCCAAATAAAATCCCAAATTATGTTAAACTTCAAATACAAACCAAAATCACAAAAATATAAATTACTATCTAACATCAAATCATACTTGTCACTTATCAAACTATAGTATTAGAATCTTGAATGAATAAAATATAAAGTAAAAGTAAAGAAAAAAGATGAAAGATAGAAATTACAACCATGAAAATGATGAACAATCAAATAATGTGAAATTTGAAAAAAGCAGATTCAAGGTGATAACCACAAACAAAAAGATACAATGATAAATTAAAAAGAATAACATTTAAGTTTAAGTTTTATTTTTTTAATATTATATTATATTATGCATATATAATATATTTAATGTATACGTATATAATATATATAATATATACATATAATATATATAATATATACATATAATATATATATATATATATATAATATATACATATATAATATATACATATATAATATATATACATATATATATATATATATATATTAATTTAATATTTAAAATTTATTGGCGGGTTTGTGAGCCATTCCGGCTCATCACGGTTTCAACCCGAATGAGTCGGGTTCTTAGTGGGTTGGGTTCATTTTTAACTTGTACTGAAATTTATAATTTATTTTTCTATCCAACCCGACCTGAACCTGTGATGAGTCGAGTTAGCTCGCGGGTTATAATTCATTTTGATGACTCTAAAAATAATAATAGTAATAATGATAATAGTATAATAATAGTGATAACAATAGTGATAGTAATAATAATAACCGTAATAGTAATAACAATAGTAATAGTAATAATAATAACCATAATAGTAATAACAATAGTAATAGTAATAGTAATAGTGATAATAATAATAATATAATAATAAAATAATAATAATAATGGTGATAATAATAATAATAATAATAATAATAATAATAATAGTGACAGTGATAGTAGTGATAGTAGTAATAATAATGATAATTCTATAGTAATAGTGATAATAATAATAATATATGTTTATAATTATTTATTGTTACATTTATAATTATATATGTTTTTTTTTTAATTTTATCCTCTTATTACTACTTTTAAAATTTAAATAATTTATAAATATTTAAAAAATGCAAATAACATATGTATTTAAGTTAGTAATAATAATTATAATAATTGTAATAATAATAAATAATAATTATAGTAGTAATAATCATAATAATAATAATAATAATAATAATTGTAATAATATATATAATAATCTGAATGACAATTTAGGAAGGTAGTATAACATTTTAAATGTAATTAGAAAGATATATTAGAAGTAGCAAATGACATAGGAAATAATTAGTTAAAATTAGTTTTAAAATAAGTTTATATTGAATCACTTCTTTATAGTGTTAATAACATATTATTAAAATAATATTAGATAATAAATAAATTTATCTATGATAATATTTTTAAAATGTTACGATATTACTGAAAATAGTATTTATATTAACACTTTTAAAAAAATATAACTATAATATAGATACAGTAACATTTTTAATAAATATAACTACAAAAATGTTACTACAAATAATAAATCCTCTAATAACAAAACTTATATCAAAAATTGATTTAAAATTGAAATAATACAAAGGGTGAAATTCTTTTACAAATTTTAATACGGGTTAATTTTTTACCTGACTCATCTAGAATTCAACTCATATGGGTTGAATCCGTGGTGAACTAGGTTGGCTCATCGATCCGCAGATAAAAAGGTCACATAAGTATTTTTTATTAAGTAGAGTTTTACATTTGGGTTATTTTAGTTTTTTTTTTTTTTAACTAACACAAATAATTTGTATTTTTTTTTATTTTGGTTTGTATTTGGATTGTATTAAAGTTTATTTAGATTTTAATTAGAATTATAATTTAGTTTTGAGAAAACAAAATAAAAAAATTATATTTTATTTAATTAAGTGAACCCATGAACTAACCCTTTTAACCTACCAATACGTGGTGGACTGGACCAGATTCAAATTTTTTTCTCGCTAAAAAGAGAATCGAATTAGATTAACTCATTAAATCATCAACCTGTAATAAATCGGAGCTTGATCGGAATAAATTAGTCGTTTTGAGAAGTATATGTGCGATTTTTACATTCTTCCGATTGTAATTGTGGTTTTTGTCGTAAAATAATATTTTCTTTTTATCACGTCTAATAAATGTTAGAAACATGAATTCCATTTGCACCTTGAAGGATGAGTTTCATCACTTCCTAAATAAGTTATAACAATTAGATTTTTTTTTTCCATTTTTTCTCTTTTTCTCTTATCCTTATTTCCTTATTTTTATTTTTTAAATATAAATAAATTTTACAAATTTATTGTAGATAATTTTTATTTATTTTTTAGAATTTCTTTTATTATAAATAATTATTTTAATTTACAAATTAAAATTAAAAAATAGTTAAGTTTAAAAAAAGCTCTAATATTTGATCTATATTCTTATTTTTGCTGTACACTTTTTTTAATTTTATTTTTTAAATAATAAATTTTAAACTAAAATAATTATTTTATGAGTTTTATCTTTAAGTCCCATGTTTTTAAACTTAACTATTTTTTAATTTGAACTTTTAGATTAAAATAATTATTTATAATAAAATTTTGTCTAAAATATAAATAAATATCTACGGTAAATTTTTAAAATTTATTTACATTAAAATTTTTCTTACATTTAACATGAACGTAACAAATGTAACCGATCAAAATAAAAATAATAAGATGTTTCATGTTTTTTATTCTCCTGAACTATATGAATTTTATTTTATTTTATTTTTAAATAAAATTTACACAGCATTTAAATAAGTTTATTTATTATACAGATTATCAAATAATATTTAAAAAAGAAAAAGACACCAATGACACATACATATTTTTTATACTATTTTTCTTCCCTTTATTTTATTTATTTATTTATTTTGCATTTAGTTTTTCCCACTAAAACAGCTCTCAAATCATAAAAGAATAAACTATGCAGTGATTATTAGTTGAAGCAGTAGAGACAAGGAAAGAGGTAGACTCAGACACTGACTGATATCCCAATTTTATATTACATTGAAAAATAAATTTATTTTGATAAACTCTGTCAGTGGCGCACATACACAGTCTTCGGACGGTGGTTCGCGATCGGATCCGGATTCGAGGGCGGAAGCTGTTTCCGGTAGCTCCGATACGGTGGCACTGGCGGTGGCGCCAGTTCCGTTTGTTTCTAGTGCGAATCCTTTCGGTGTTTTTTCTTTGCTGTGATTGATTCGTTTGATCCAGAAAATCTTGGTGGATTGATTCCATGGCGTATAGACGGAGACAGCAGCAAGGGTTTTCGAGACCTTCGTTTTCGACCTTCGAAGACGAAAACACTCGAAACCCTAACTCCTTTCCGCCGTCAAACGACTTCGTTGAAAGTTCAGCTTCGTCGTCCTCTTCGTCTTCTCTTGCTGCGAAAGCTATCAGAGCTTCTTCGGCGCGTCGCGACTCTTCGCTGTCCTCTCTCTATGGTCTCTCCTCCACTTCTTCTCCGACAGCTCCTTCTGAACCCATTCCAACTCCTCCTCCTTCTTCCAAGGTCCACTCCTCTCTATAAAATATGAAAATTCCGATGTACGCTAAGTGTGACTGTACTTGTTTGATTTCAATTTGTGCGTTGTGTGTTATTGCTTATGAGGTTTCTGCTGGATAGGGTTTATTGAATATTTGTTTATGAACCGAGAAGAAAATTAGAGAAATCTTCTTAAATGGAGAATAGGCAAAGGGAAATAGAATAGTTTAGTTTGAAAGAGCTTCGTAAAATCTCTGCATCAGTGAATTTGTTAAAGAAATCCTGTTAAAAGTATGGTTTTATTTTATTTTCTTATGAGTGAATGCGTTTAAGGTTGGAAATTCTTTTGTAGATATGCTACTTTCTCCGTCTCTTTTAATATGTAGCCTTTTAATATGTATCATTGTGTTGATTCAAAATTGTAGTCATTTTTCTAAATGTGGTGCTGTATATATAGGATTCAAGACCCTATGAATATACATCTATGAAGAACATGAACGAATCCAAGAATGGATTTTGGGGTGTTCTAGCCAGAAAAGCCAAATCGATTATCGAGGATGATAATGTACCCCAGCAATCTGAAATGGCTGGAGTGGGAAGGTCACAATTGCCTGGTGCAGCATCTAGGGGCAAGGTGAGTTTGGAATTATATCTTAATTCTCTCCAGAGATGCTGCTTTGTATTTTATGTCTGGAAGTCAGTTAAATATGATTTCACTGATTTGAAGCTGAGGTTTTGAAGGGGGTCAAGATTATGGAAGGATCTTGTATTTAATCATTGTAAACAATCATATCATAGTTTAATTTTGTAGTTTGTTCTTCACAAAAGAAAAGGTGAATTTTATTTTGTAGGGATACACACATAATCATGTGTGATAGCCATAACGCTTCTATAGCAGTTTTGCATGTGTGGCCTGTTGTGGTGCTGTTTTGTATAGCTGAATTGCAGCTGCTTTTGCATGAAATTTGGCCATATCTTCCAATTTAGTATTCATGAGTGAAAACCCCTTTTTTGGTTCTGGAATGTATCATTTGATGCTCTTTTAAGGCAACAATCTTGGAAATTTGCCCCCCTTTTCATAGAATCAAATCAGAAAAGGTATCTTCCCCTTCACTTGCATATCTACTGACAAAGACCTACCTTTCTCCTGCTAAACTTCTGGCATCAATCACATAACATTTTTTGGCCATTTACGAGCGAGCTTGCTTGTTACTGTTCTGGCCATTCCTTCGCATATGATTTTTTTAAGTCCTCAATACTTCTGTCAGTAGTATGAAAGAAATGAAGCCACGTACATGAAATAAAGAAATTTAAGTGAAAAGCTAGCCACTCCTTTTGCAAGCAATAGAAGTGTTGTGATTCAAAAAAATGAAGAAGCCTGTAGGAATTATGGAAGTCAAGAAGTGGGAATAAGTGTTGAGAGAAGTTGCAAGCAATGGAAGTCGTGAATGAGCAGCACCAGATGGAAGGAAATAGGGGAAGTAGAAGCTTACTCAATAACTTTCTAGTTCTCCAACTTCTGAAATTAAAAAATCTGTCTTCTAAAATTTTCATGTTGAAGTTGCATATGTGTTTCCCCACTAAAAGTTGTGTTGGAGATGCATCTGGAAGTGTTTAAATCGCAAGAAACCTTTTTTTAGTTCGACACTTTAGTGGATTGTCTGACATGTGTCATATGGATGTTGTGAGTGTTCGATACGTTTCACACCAAGACACAATATTGAAGAGTTGTGTCTGTGCTTCATAGAATGAGGTAGATCATGTACTAACGTAATTTTGACATGAATGATGTCCTTGGATAGTTTGTTTGTATTTTAAGTAATTATGAATTTGTTTGTTATTGTGAGTAAATTTATCACTTGTTAACCTATTTTGAGTTGTGTTTATGTATTGGATCTTAACATATATGATTTCTTGAGTTATTTTTCTTTTCTGTATTATTTTTAATGTATGCACAGGATATAGTTTTTTGCATACGCATAACTCTTACAGGTCAAGTCATGAACTTTTGTTTCCTTCTGATCCTCGAGTTTAAGAACATTAAAATACATCTAACGAACATCACAACATCAAAATGGTGATTATTCCCTGTTTTCACTTTTTCCCTGTGGCATTTTTTGCCGTCAGCTGATGTTATGTGTGATTGACAGCTATGGATTTCTTCCACTAAAATGTAAAAGGCTAACCCGCCAGATAGTAAACGTGCTTTTATCAAAGTATTTATTTTCTTTTTTAGTAGAAAATAAGGTTTATCGATATCAGATTAAATGGAAGAAGGTGAAGTGAAGTACATATAAAAGATGGATTAAGAAACCTGTTAGGTGCATCAGAGACAAAAAAAGATTGCTGCAAAACTGCGGCCAATCTGTGTCCTTGTTTGAAATGGTAACTCTACTGATATAACAAATAACTATTTACAGAACACTGAGGAGGGCAATAAATATCATAACACTTCCAATTTCTGAATTTGAATTGTTGTGATATTCTTTTGGTGGGCTTGTATAGTTGATTGTTCATTATTTTTTGAACTTTAAAATTAGATGCTATTGTCATTCTCTTTGTAGTTCCAAAATCCAAATCACCCAGAGGAGAACAATCTCAGAAGGGACAGTCCAGCATTTATGAAGGGATTAGATGCTATCACATCATCTCTTACTCATATTGGTGGTACCATTGGTAAATCTTTGGAGGTGAGGTTTGATGTGAACATTTTTGCTTACGTATTAAATTTCTCTTGTCTAATTATAAGCATGTTCTTTACTTGGTGTCTTCAATCTTTCAAATGTATTAGACATTTAGATCTATATTAGAATTCTTGGTTATGGTGAGGATGGCATGTGTCCTTTTATTTCTATGTTAGATTTTTTACTATGCATTTGCCTTGTGGGCTTATGTAGATAGGGATGAGAATGTTATTGTAGTAGGTTGTTGGTTATATTATTTCTTGTCAGGCTTCAAATACAAATTTCAAACTTCTTTTCCTTCCAAAAAGTATGTGTTGTGATTTCTTAGCACCTGTGCTAATTCATTTGTGTAGGAAGGTTTAACAATTGTTGAGAACCGGACTTCAGATATCATTCACGAAACTCGTAGGCATATCAGGAAGAAGCCTGGTAGCTTTGAAGGACAAAATCAGGAGAGAAACCATTCTAATACAGTTCATCAACAATCCCAATTGCGAAACCAGATGTCACCTAAGCAAACAGACCAAGAACTTCAACTGAAAGCATCACGCGACGTAAGGTGGCAACTGTGTATCACTTTTTATTGTGGTAGAAATACATGTGTGGTTAACTTGTGCAACATCAATATTGCTCAATATTCTAGGTCCATGTTTTTTCTTTTTACATTTTTCTTTCGTTTTTAGTTCATGCTCTTAAAATATACTGAATTAATATTTGTTTGTGCTGTAAATATCTTGCTTTCTCAGATTCAGTTAATTAAATAATAGATATATGATTAAAGGTGGACAATTTTGAATGTGTCTATTTATTGAAGCTTATATCTTAGGATTCATGGTAATCAATACATGGGATGTGAAGATACAATTTGATAATTTACATAATACAAAAACAGTCACTCATCAAATTCGAATCAAAGTATATGAAATAAACACACATTTTTTTACGCAATGAATTTCTTTTAATTTTTTAAATTCTAAAATTACAAATCGGATGTGTTGTGTGGAGTAGCCATCTCAGTCAAATCACATAGGTACCTGTGCTCATATACATACAGCATAATTATAACCGTATCAAACAAATCCAATTCCCTTATTTATAACACTATCCTTTTGTATATTGTCTTGTGTTTGTTTCAAGGTAGAATATGTATTGGTCCAATATGCATTGATAGATGGTAAGAGATTGTTGTCTGACCTTCGCAGTTAATGGGTGTAAGCGAGCTTAAAGAAAGCAATCATTTTTCTTTATTTGTATTTAGAGTCTGGATCACACATCTGTATTTGAATGTTGGACTGTCAAACCTTAAAATGTTTTTTTTTTGTTATCAATTAATTACATTTTTATAAGTCAATATATTTTTTTTTATTTTAAATTTATGGAGTTTATAACACTCGAAATTTGAATAGATGTGTAAGAATTTTTAAAAATTTCAATGATTATTGTTCAGTTTGAAGAAAGATTCAGTAGTGCATTAGCTAGTTTTTCTTCAAAATTATTTTTCACCGACAGTTTCATGTTTCTCACAGATGAACTTGTTTTTGTGAAATCTTCAGCTAAAAAGATATAAAAGGAAATGATATTTCTATATTTCTATTGAAGGGGCAGCCTTGATGTTGAAACTTAAAAGGATGATAGAGTTAAAGTTGCATTATCTCTTTAGCACTCTTCAACTAACCATGTTTTTTTAATTAAACCTTAAATCTCCCATAATTGATAATATGGAACCCTACCTGCCCGCCTATCTGGATAATCATCATTTGCTATGTTGAATATTGATAATCAAATTCATAGTGATGCTTATGTCCCTAGTTTCCATTGAATATATCTCTTCTCACCTTCTAAATTTAACCACTAATTTGATCTTCACAAAATTAATTTGCAAACCTGTAGCTATTTATAAAAACTGTGGCCCTAAATCTTGCACATAGCCATAGCCATAATTATCCTAGGTCAATCTTGTGGACTCTACCGCTGAAGTAAGAGTAATGCCAAATTAATACTTTGGTGTTACTTTTCAGGTTTCTCTCAACTCATTATTTTGCCTTTACTATTCTTATATACTGTGTGTTGGATTGATACCATCACTAATGCATGAATATTTTTGTATTTCCTTTTTGCGCGTGTTTCTTTAGATAAAAGATCATGTTTAATATTCCTGCTTTCTATATTCCCCTTTCTCCAATGGAAAAAAAGTTGATTTTCAGTATGTTTGTTTCATGATCATTATTAAAGTTTATGACTGAATTATTCCTAGCATGGTACCAAGTTGATATCATTTACCAGCTTCTGTGATATATCGTGATTTTCTTCATAAGATGCGTTGTTTGCATTTTTGTTTGTCACAGGTTTCAATGGCAATGGCTGCCAAAGCAAAACTACTTCTTCGGGAGTTGAAGACTGTCAAAGCTGATCTAGCTTTTGCAAAGGATCGATGCGCTCAGCTAGAGGAAGAAAATAAAATCCTCCGTGAGAATCGTGAAAGGGGTGGCAACCAAGATGATGATGATGATTTGGTATGCATGTCTCATTGTCCTTTTTTATCCTTTTGGTTTTTCAATTTCATTAGTTCCCCTTTTATGCATATTTCAGTGGCATAGAGAAGGTTATCATCTGATATTCTTTTCACATATTTGATTTCTCCGCATATTTGATATTGTTTTCACATATTTGATTTCACATGTCCCCTTTTCCAATCTAATATTTTGAGCACAGTTGGCCATTACTTTTGTTTCAGTTATGAATTATTTTATGCGTTTTATGACGTGGTGTTTATTGATCTTTAAATTCACGGCACCTAATGATAAAGCCACTTATGTTTAACGCGCTTCAAACCCTATATAGGTGGAAGCCTTGTGCACTGGCTAGCTATTTTTAATTTTATGCTACGCATTCAGGGGTTTAAACTTATAATGTATGATAGTAGTACTTTAATAACATTGCAGCCTGCTTATTTTCTGGTTGTCATTTTCGTTACAATTTTAGAATTATTCTTGGATGGTTGACCCTTTTACTTGCTAGACTTCAAGTTTTCTTCTTTTTAAAGTTTAAGTTTAACTTGACTCTTTATGGATCAACTGTAAAGATATTAGAAGCTGACATTGTGCATCCCTGTGGAGCTCACATGTCTTATATTTAGCACATTAATGCTAATGTTTTGTTGGGTAGAGAGGATAGGAATTAAAGAGAGAGAAAAACATAAGTTGCCAGAGTAGAACTAGATGAGAAATAATGTAGAAATTAAATGTGTTTTGATTGAAAAGGAATAGAGAAGAGATGGAGAGAATAAAAGTAGGTTAGAAATAATTGATGAGTTCCACCATTTTTAAAATTATTTCTTTACTTTTCTTCTCTCACCAAACATTCTATTTTATTTCCATCTCCCCCATTCTCTCAATCGAACAACATCAAAAGGTAAAACCCTTTATGATCTATTTGAACAAATTTCTCCATAAGCACTTATTGAAAAAAAAAACAAAGCATAAAATCAATTTTTTCGTTAATTAAAATTAGCTTAGGCATAAATTAATATGTAGAGACAATCTTAATTTTTCCATATTTTTTATTTTTTAACTTGTATATAAACTAATTCTAGCTAATGTAGAATTTTATTTCATTTTTACTTTTTTCCTTCAAATTCCTATGAAAAAGTTTCTTAATTATGTTTTTAACACTTTTTTTTTTCTACGAGCCCATCTAATTTAAACTTAAGCTGAGGTGGCTAATGCTGGTTGGCCTATGTATAATTTGCTTACAACAATTAGGGCCAGGTGCCCAAGCCTATTTATGTTTTCATCTAAGTTGAGTTGGCTCCATGGGAACAATCAGGCAGGCTAACCTGTTTAAGTTAAAAGAATAGATTTTATTTTTTAATTTTTAAAATAGTTGTGTTATTGAAGTGACTGAACCCATCAAACCAACATGTGGGGTTGATGAATGGTCTATGACGTGTCATAGATAGTTTAACCTTGCGCATTCCATTATGAAGCATCATGTCATAATCGTCATATCACTAGATCATATGAAATCTCCAATACATCTAACTCTTCGGCCAACTCAATCCTACAAAATGACTAAACCCATCAGCATGTTAGTTTGATGGGTTCGGGTTCGGCTTATGCACTCCGTTATATACTATAATAATTTGACTATTTTCTTGTTGATATGTGATATCCAACTGATACTTTGTCACACCCTTTTATGATGCATAATATAAGAGTATTTGTTGACCATTTGACATGTTCTATTTTATTCCTGGTTATCAAGATAGTTATCATATGATTTGATAGTTGGGTTAGTTCACAATTTATTTGACTTTATTTAAACAGTGTAAGTTTCTAAGGTCACTTATTGTATATATGGACCCAACCCATGTTATCCTTCCCCTAGTTCTTTTCCTCTTCTCTATTGTTTGTGTTTTTTCAAAAAACTTCTATCACTCGCTCTACTTCCCAATGTCATTCAGAAAAAGGAACCAAAAAATTTGACTATATACTATAGTAATTAGACTATCAGCTTATGCACTCACTCCCTTATAGACTATAATAATTTTACCATATTTTCTTATTGATGTGATATCCAACAAATACTTTGTCACATTCTTTTATAATGCATAATATAAGTATTTGTTGACCATTTGACTACATGTTCTATTTTATTCCTGGTTATCAAGATAGTTATCATATGATTTGATGGTTGGGTTAATATTTTGATAGTTACTATATGATTTGATAGTTATCATTTTGTTTGACTTTTATTAAACAGTGTTAGTTTATAAGCTCATCTATTGTATATGGACCCCAAACCATGTTATCCTTCCCCTTGTACTTTTCCTCTTCTCTATTGTTTGCGTTTTTTCAAAACACTTGTGTCACTCGCCCACTTCCCAATGTCATTCAGAAAAAGGAACCAAAAACACCCAATTGATTGGATTATCGGATTTAACTCACATTGAGTCCTCACGGAAATTGTGTTGTGAACATACTTTTCTAATTCTCATTACAGATACGACTGCAACTTGAATCTCTGCTTGCTGAAAAAGCTCGCCTGGCGCACGAAAACTCAGTTTATGCCCGTGAGAATCGCTTTCTAAGGGAGGTTGTTGAATACCACCAACTTACAATGCAGGATGTTGTCTACTTCGACGAGAGTACTGAAGAAGTCACTGAAGTTAACCCTCTTAACCTTCCCCAAGTGCCTAATATATCCCTGGATTCTTTTACTACACCCACAACCCCCTCATCACAGTCTCCAGATCCCAACCTTGGTATCAGTTCAGAATTAACCAGAGGCATCCCATCTACTATATCTGCAAAGGATGTTAAAATCGTAAAGGATTCATGGAATTCTGAAGCCACTAGAAGCATCTCTTCCATCACAGGACATGATGCAAAATAACATGAAACGCGTCTCTTGAAATGGTGGTGCACCACTTTTTATACTTCTTTTATTTGTTATTATTTATATGCTGCTGGTGGGTGACATTACCTTGATGTAATTTTATACCTTAACCTTATATTGTGTAACTTTGGGTTTTATTTTTTTATTTTTTCATTATATCAGCATACGCTACTTATGTCAAAGCAGCAATACATGAACAAATTCCTGTATCATGGTGTATAACATGTCTAATTTTATTTCTTCTATTGTCATCAACTCATTTAATACTTATATTAATTGATACTATACGTCGAATTCAATTATAATTAATTTTATCTATCACATTCACATTACTTCTTCTTTTATTTAGAGACCAAATACCCCTAAAACAGCGTGTGCCACGTAAATAGCTTCTCTACATAATTGCCATAAACAAGTAATCTAATCACCAATGAAGGTAAACCTCGACCATAATAAATTTTCGTTAATACACAAAATTCTTTTTGTTTAGAGGGTTTGAAGTTTAACCGAAAGCATAAACTTTAACCTTCAGTAAAAGCTTATAATATTTGAAAAAAAATGCTTTCTGTGGATTGCTTTTTCATTAGGATGTACATCAATGCAAAACAGATCCAAATCAGAAAATATGTACCGAGTTATAGCTTCCCCAGAATAAACAAATCCGGTTAATTACATACACTTTTTGTATTTGTAACCATTGCGACTTTAACACGATTTTTAATTGAATATATATTTAAAAAGAAAAAAAGGTGAGGCGTGAAAATGGACAAAGCTTTGTTTCAGAAGTGGAATCCGTGATATGATATGATATGATGAGGGTGTACAGAGAAGCGTCTGCTAAAAGATGCTCATCCGATAGACAAGGATCGAGTTTCGTTCGCTTTTCTCTGATTTTTACTGAAATTTTAGTTATCACACAGATTCACGTCTCTTCCTTTCCAATTTACAGTTTCACACCCTCTTTCATTGTCACCTAATTTAACTTATTCCAAATTATTATTATTATTATTATTATTATTACTTACTTACTTACTTACTTATTCTTTCATTTAGTATTTATGTAATGATGATCCCCAATCATTTTCCATTTTCATAGAAATAATGAGTTCTTCTCAATACATCTATTATGACAATTACAGTAAAAAAAATATTTATTAAGAGTTTTATAGAAGAATAATTTGTTTGATTAGAAAATACAAGTTTTGTAGTAAAAATTTAATTTTGATCCTTATCATTAAAATATTGAGATGGAAATATAATTCTTTTACCGGTATTTACTATTTAAAAAAAAAAAAAAAACTACTTACGACAGGGATTATGAAAAGTGATGACGCCACGGAAAAAAAGAAAAAGAGATCCATGACGCAACTTGATTGATTATGGATGACAATCTTTTCAAACTACGATTTATAAATAGGAATCCTTGGCAAGTTTCACGTCCATTCAGCAACCAAGAAAAAAAAGAAAAACAGAACATATAATAAATAATCAACATGTCAATTTTTTTTTTAATAAAAGGAAAAAGTGATTTCACAAGGTACTAGCATTCTTGCTGTTCATGATAACTGTCTTTTGACTTTAAAATTAAATTCCATATTAACTTTTTATCAATGTTCAATAGTTATCAAAAGCTCTCATCCAATTACTATGCTCTTTTCATATCCTTTCTTTCCTAATTAGGCAGTTGAAGAAGCCACTGAGACAGGAAGTTAGTTGTGGCATTGACTATTAAATATGTGCCTTAATAATAATGCTATTATTAAATTACAGTTGCAATTACCACCTATTTTTTATCCACCTCTCTACCTATGTAACAAGTTCACATGCTCCTTTTTAGTACACACTTCACATGCTTGTTGGTACCTACTTGATTTGACACCCCAATTTTGCAATGTTTTTCACCTTTTTCCCCTACTTTTCCTCCAAGGATTTTTCACTATCTTTTTATAAACCATTATTCTCTCTGGATTATTTAACTCAGAATCTTTAAAAATATCTTAACTCTATAATTCTGGAAAATATCTAATTAATGAAATCTAATGATTCTTCTTCAGATAGAGAAAGATTATAATTTAATTTTAGAAACAATAAAGATTTTTACAGCACGGATTGGTAATCAGATAAAAATGTACTAGAAAATATAGATAGGCAGAAATACAATCCAAGTAAAATCTAAATTTGGTAAATTAGGGTCCCATGAAACACAATTCAACACAACACAACAAAACAGAACAACAGAAGGAGGAATTTGCATGCAGTAGCACATTAACATGTTCATCAGTGTGAGTGTGAGTATCTCCGTTACCAATCTCAAACGGCAAAGCTTCCCCCTTCTTACATATTCTGATTCTTGATTTTTGTTTCAATTTATTAATTTTCTTTCTTTCCTCAACCCATTTTTCTCTTTCTCTCTCCCCACCATTTTCCTTCTTCAACCAGATTCTGGAGCAAGGCCTTGCCCATTTGCTGCTTCCTTGAATCTGAAACACCAGACTGAATCTTTGTCGAGAATTTCAAGATTTTCCCCACAAACCACCACATCACGTCACTTGGTCCCATGAAAGATCTGATTTTTCGTTCTTGGGGGGTGGGGTTTCTGCCGTTTTTCCTTTCACCGTTGGTGTCTGAAGATTGCACAAACAGAATGGTCAACAACACTTTTTGGTCACCTCGTGTGCTTTAAACTGTAAACTCTCTCTCTATCTCTCTCACTCTCTCTCTGTTTTCTGTCTCTGTGTTGCATTCTTTGCGTGTCTTAGTCTGTGGCTGTTTCTTCCATTGTTAGAAATTGGTGGTTTTAATTTGATTTTGACCGAACGAATGAGATCTTGATGAGGGTTGGAACCATTTTTTTGTTGCCATTACTTCTTTCTCTGCCGCTTTCAATCGCTCAGCTCCCACCTGACACTGCAATGTCATCCCGAACCCTCGATGCCATTCTTCAAGATTGCGCCTTTAAGGCATTTCTGAGGCCAAAAACTGGGGTACCCTACGATGCCCAAGTGCCCAGAAACCTAACCGGGATTAGAGTTTCAGCAATGAGGCTCAGGAGTGGTAGTTTGAGGACCAGAGGTGTTGAAAGATACAAAGAGTTTCAGATCCCAATTGGGGTGTTTGAGCAACCTTATGTAGAGAGGCTTGTTCTGGTGTATCACAACTTAGGCAACTGGTCTGAAAAGTTTTACCCTTTACCTGGTTACTCTTATCTGGCTCCTGTTTTGGGTCTAATGTCATACAGTGGTGCCACTCTGAATGCTTCTGAGTTGCCTGAATTAGAGATTAGAGCTTCTGATAACCCAATTTTGATCAAGTTCCCTCATGTAAAACCACCACCATCAGGGTCAGTGCCAAAGTGTGTGTTCTTTGATCTACATGGTTCTGTGCAATTTGACATCCTAGTACATGGTAACGTATGTTCAACAGTCCAACAAGGACACTTCTCTATTGTTGTGGAGTCTAATGCCCCATCTCCAGCACCTGCTGCTGTTGCTGTTGCTGCTGATGTTGGAAAAGGAGGTTCTAAGAACAAGCACAGGGTGTGGATAATTGTTGCATCATTTCTTGGTGGATGCGTGTTGGTGATCTTGTTGAGTCTATTGATTGTTAAAGTGAGAAGAACCAAACAAGGGATGAAGATTCAGCAGCTGGAATGGGTAGCTGAGAGCAATGAAACTTTGCATATGGCATCCATTGGAGGCACCAAAGCACCACTTGCAGTGGGGACTCGCACCAGACCAACAATTGAAAATGATTACGTGCCTTAGATTTCAGGATTATTGTTGGATCAACTTTTTTTTCCCCTGCTTTTTGGAATTTTTGTGTTCATAATGAGTGAAAAAATGATGCTTTAGTTTCCCTAACTAATGGCCATGATAAGAAATTCAGGCTTCTTGGTTTAGTTTGGTATGATTTCCATGAATCTCATTGGCTTCTCTGGTTTTTTGGTAGAATAGAACCTTCATTCTCTCATCTTTGATGTTTTATTTTAGCAAGTGTGTTGATTTAGCTGTTTGTGGACTCATTGAATAGTAGAATTCAGGAAGATGAACTTAAAACAATTGATTAAATTTTTTTTTTAAGGATCTCTACTTTTTCTTTTCTTTTAAGTTACAAACTAGGAAGCAAGAAATAGTAAATATAAAGTGAGTGAACAAAATTATGTTTAGACCAAGTTTTTTCTTTTTCTTTCTTTTGGTTAAGAGGGTGAATTTTTTGTTTGTCTAAATTTATAGCAGTGCCTTTGTTTGTGAGCTTATTTTAGAAAATCTAACACAAAATCTAAGCCAAAGTCAAATTAGATTGTTTGATTCCAATGAGTAAAAAGTCTTTCCGTATTTCATTTATAGATTGTTGATGTTTATGATAACTCCTTCAACTTAACCTTATATTTAGATAAAGAATTATAATTTGTATGAAATTTAAATATATTGAATTTAAATTACTTTAATTTTAAATTAATTAAATTCTTAAGAGTTTTTTTTTAACTTTTTTATTTGAATAAAACCTTTTAATTACAAACAAATATAAAACTTGCAGTTTCAACCTTGAAAACATGAATAAAAATTTAGTCGTTAGAGACATAATAAAAAAACCAGGTTGCAACATCGAAAACTTCTATCTTGTGTTAGTGAAGAAATAATCTTTACAATATAAACCAATGAATAATTTATATCAAAATTAAACAAAACACTCTTACTTATCAATCAAAAAATATTTTTATTGACATCAATAAAAAAACCCTAATTTGACATACGCTTAAAAAAAATAACATATTAATGTTGATTGAGAAATAACTGATTGATATTTAATAAAAATAATATATGTTGATGTTATAACAGTAAATAATTATGTTTGACATAAGTCGGAAAACGTTACTAATATTATAAAATAACACATAAATTGGTAAACAAATAACCTTTAAGGCAAAGATTGAAAATAAATCAATTTCTTAAATTGGACTTATTACATTCATAGTGCATGCATACGTGGTCAATTATTTATAAATGTTTTTATATTAAAAGAAAAAATATATAAATTATTTTATATTAGTTTAAGTGATTTTAATTGATTCATTAAAATTAAACTCATTAAGTGGGAATATTTTAAATTATAAATGTCAATAACAACTTTAATATATATATATATATATATATATATATATATATATATATAATAAATATAAAACAATTTAAGTTTATTTTTTTTATTGAAAAAAAATAAAGAAAAAATAATTAAGATCAGATAATTATTATAATTGTTTATTTATAGTCCAAATACCTTTTCACACATACATATATTTTATTATTCAATTTGTTTTAAACTTAACATATCTCCCGTAATAAATCACAATATTTAAAAATAATTTATATTATTATTAACAAAATTATGATAACTTTTTGTCATTTACTATTTTAATTAATTATAATTTTAAATAAATATGTTATAAATTTTATTATTACTTTCATATATAATAAAATATATTATTATAAATATTTAATAAAATTTTATTTCAATAAACCCGTGCATTCGCAGTGGTCAAAATGCTAGTTTTCTTATAATTGAAGCTTTAGATTAGGATGAATCTTTTAATATTTTGATTTTCTTCCTTTCTCATGACAAATATTTTCATTATTTCCTATGATAAAGAAATATCATTAACTTTAAAATCTTCTTTCTCATAAACACTAAAAAAAAAAAAATCTGTTATACAATACTTTCACTAAAAAAATCTTAAAAGTTTGATGAAAAGGAACGAGTCATAATTTGAACATATTTTTCATTAAAAGAAATATTGAATTCTTTTTATAAAATGGGACACTTTAAATTTGAAAAATATTTTTTGTTTATGAAAAAGTAAAGATTTAAAATTGAAAAGGGTATTTTCTATTTTTATAAAAAGGAGAGATTTACATTTTAAATGATTATTTTTTATTTTATTTTATTTTTTGAAAAAGGAAGGATTTAAAATTTTATAAAATATTGCAATTCTTAATTACGAAATTATTTTTTTTAAATTTGAAATTATGTTTGATAATGTAAGCTTCAACTTATTGGAGTTCATTTTGCATTTATTATAAACTTTCATCGTCTCTTTAAAAGTATAAATATTCTATATTCTCTATAGGTTTCTAGATTAATATTCTATCATTTTCGCGATCACATATCAAATATTTAAAGGTTGAAAATTTTTGATTAAGCGTTTTATCATAATTTTTATTTGGGTAAGTTTTTTCTTATTCTATAGTTAATCCTTCTTTTTTCTATTTTCTAGCACACGTGGGGTTGTGTAATCCACATGTTTGATCTACTGAGAAATATAAACTTTGTTTTTAGATTAAACAATGGCGTTATTTTGGTTTTTTAATGTGTACTCTGGAAGTTATTTGAAAGTTTCTGCATTGTACAAGTTTTATGATTTTGGAAGTTACTTTTCTTCCATAACAAACTTCCTCTAAATAATGGAAACTATCAACAACTTTTGGTTGAATAGCACTAAAATTGATATTCACAACCTTAGTTTAAAATGATTATGATAAAAAATTTTCAAAAAAATTGCATTTAGATTAACAAAATGTTATCAGTAAGGAAATACTCAAAATTTGCATAATTACCTTTACTAATACAATAAAAATGAATACATATTTTAATAAAATTGCAACTATAAAAAAGATTATACATATTTAAAGAATTGTTCTTCATTTCTTTAAATTTTTTAATTAATTAATAATTGAATTAGAATTAAATTTTTCAACTATTTTAATTATGTTGTTGGCAAGAAATTCATGATCTTTTTGTTGACGTGATAGATTGATTCAACAAGTTTTCACAAACTTTACCATAGTACTATAGTTTCATCTTTACTTGTAATTTCTTTTTTATCACTTCTAAAAAAATAATTTATTCTCTTATTATTCACTAATATACCTATTTAAACCAAAGTTTAAAACTAAAAAATAATTTAATATAATCTAATAAAAAATTACAAGATGTAATTATTAGAAAAAAAATTTATGATAATTAAGGCACAGTTAAAAATTGATTACGAAAAAAATCAACATTTTTATATAGATATATTAAATTTTTTAGAATGTCAAGTATATTAAAAATATATCAAATTTTAAAAAATTATATAATTAACTAATATATATAAAAAAAAAAAATTGGGGCCAAGGTCTTTTCCATTCTCCACCCAGCTCGGCCACTGATCGGTAGGAATTGTGAATAAGAAACAAAAGGTTTATACAAAAACCTTTGAAATGTTTATTTAGACTGTGTATTTTGGTATTTAAAACGAAGCTAATAGGTTTAAGTGGAGAAAAATAGTCTTAAAAATTATTTAAAATATGTTTAATTTTTTTTTTATGTTGGATTGTCATTTACTTATATTTTTTATATCGCGCTTAAGAAATGACACTAAATATATTAAATATATGTATAAATTACTCTTGTTTGAGTGCTATTGCTTAAACATACAACTGATCATTTAAAAAATATAACTTATTTCTCAAGTAATAATTAATAATTTGAAGTAGTTTTTTTTTTTTTTGTGAGAGAGATGCGAACACAATTATCTTTTTTAATTTTATATATATATATATATATATATATATTGAAGAATGTCGTTCAAACAATGGTGAATTGCTTAAGCGACATAACTTTGTTAAACCATGTTCTTATACTAAAAACCATTTGTTATGTATTAAGTTTTAGTTTTTTTTTTTTTATCTTTTGTGATACATCTATCAGAAAAGGTGGAGTTGCTTTTAATTCATTTATATGATGTTGTTATACCAAAAGACTTATTCATGAGTATTTTATATGATTAATGTAATTCCTTAAATTTTATAAGTTATGACGTGAATTATAATAATAATTATAATAAATATGTTTGATGTTATAATATGAGAGAATAATATTATAAATTTGTAAATGTATTTTGTATTTATATTTAAAATTAGTTTATCCTTATTTTTATTTTATATTTAAAAATTTTCTTAAAATTACTTTATCTTTATTTTTATTTTATTTCATAATAACAGATATAATGGAAATCGTTACAAAAACATATCATATGGAGATAATAATTCAAAATAACAGAGAAGTTTTATGTTTTATTTATTTTAAGAAAAGTTATTATGTAAGCTCAATGTTTATAGTATGTTATGGAATCTATAATTATCTTGAAGAAGGATTCAAAATTAAAAAAAATGTTTTAAACTAAAGGAGAAAACAGAAAATGATACATTTTGTCACTTTTATTATAAATATAAAGACCTCATTCCCACACGGGTTTAGGTAAATGCAAGGTAATGTAGAGATGTTAAAATGAATTTTAATTTATGAATTAATTCGGCTCATTACGAGTTTGAGTCATGTTGGATTGAAAAAATTTATTAATTTTTTAAAAGTGGATTGAACTGAATCTAACCGACTTAACCCATAAGTTAAACGGTTTCAAGTCGGGTTAAATGTGAGTTGATCCACACCCATCAACAACAACAATATTTTCTTTATAATTTTTAAATTTTTTTTATTACAATTATCGACTACTTCTAATTATATATAGGTTCACAATTTGATATTTTAAAATACTATAATGTTGTTCAATAATATTTGAATTGTTTGAATATTTGATTTATTTGTTTCTCAAGTTAAATATATTGATACTTTAATCTTTAACTATATCTTATAATAATATTTTGAGAATTAGATGAACATTTTATTCTACTATTATAAAAAATAAATCGAGTCAATTCACTTTTATTGTAATACAATAAATATATAGAATAAATTGCAAAAAAAAAAATATTCATAAGTGAATCAACCCACTAACCCACCAACCCATAATAAATTGGATCGGATTGTAAAATTTATAATTCACCAAAAAGTGAGTCAGGTTGAGGAGACCATTTTTTAGCTCAACCTATTATGAGCCAACCCGTAATTTTAGATTTTCCATAATATACTATTTTAAAATGAATACACCAAAATAACCTCACATTCTCCATAAAAAGAAAATGAAAACTTGGGCCAATTTGATTTTAGAAAAATACATTGTAGTGATCTTGGGATGAAGAAAGTAAGATCCAAGTGACATTAAAAATGATGAACCATTGCATGTTTATTTGTTTTGAAAATTTATTGCAATGAGATGTGATGCATCATCGACAACATTGCATGAGATTTTTGAAGATTACTAACTTGCCAAAAAATAAATACAAAATAGCATTGTAGGGTGTGCATGAGTATCATAATTGTCACCTATCTTGTGGCTTATTTGCTCCACACGTTCTTGTCACTGGCCCAACATTGCACATTATCATTTATTTTATTTACTTTTTTATTTCTTCCAATCTCTTCTACTTCTTCTAGGAATCCTATGCTACCACCTAGCTTTCTTCTTCTTCTTCTTCTTCTTCTTCTTTTCCCTTCAATCTTTCATTCTATTCTTTCATTTTCTTCATCTTTCTCTCCCCATTAAAAAAATGGCAAAAAAAGAAACAACATTTCTTTCTATTTCTGTCATTTTGCAACTCATGCATAGATGCCAACAAATAGAGGAATAACCCCCTTAAGGAATCTGACACAATTACACCAGGCTTCATTGATTCAATATCAAAAAGATGATTTTTTTTTTCATAAATAAATTAATGGGCATTTTCAATTTCTCACATTACATCTTTGGTGACAAAAAGTTTATATCTTTTTATAATGGTAAGAGTACTTTCACATTATATTTTATGCCCATCTAATTGATTACCGAATAAACAATATTAGGAACTCATTTAATATACATGTTTTGACATGGAAAGGTATTGTATTATAGTGTTTCAAACTTTGTGCATGTGATACGTGTTATTCCAATTTTATACTATTTAATACTTTATAACTATTTTAATGGGATTTTTTTTTGTATTCTTAATTTTAAATAATAACCAGCATGAATTAATTGACTTCATTCATATTTTCTTTCTTTCTTTTTTGAAAAAACACACATAGAAAGGTGTGAAGTGACTCATTTTCCTTAGTAATAGTAATAATGACAATGTGAAAAAAAAATGATTTTTATTATTACTAATAATAATATTGATGTTTGGGTGATTCCTTAGTAATGAGGGCTATGAAAATTCCAATGAAAGCAGAATTTTTATGGTAGGTAGGTTGGAGTAAGACAAGAATAGGGTGACAGGTGTTTAAAAAACAAATAGCATAACATTAATACTAACCAGATTTGAAACAAAATGTAAGCAAGTTGATTATAGTAATCAATAATAGCGGCTATTAAGCTGTCAAAATTAATAGCAATATAATAATAATAAATAATAGCTTGATATTTTCCCCTTCTTTATGAGATTTGATATGCTAAGCACCAAAGTAGGGAAATGAAGTTACAAATTTTGATTGATTTGAAGGCAGTTAGAAGATATTTTTCTGTGTTTCTGTTGTTGCTGTTTATGACTAAGTAAAACTTCCAGAGACTTCACAAGAAGAAAAATATTTTATACCATTTCGTTATTAGTATTAACAATATATAGATACTGATATGCTATTATGTATAAATATATAAACATAAACATATATTAAATATAATTCATATGCGTGAAGCATGATAGCGATTGGTTTCAATCTACATGTTCATGATCTGGTGACAGAGAACTAGTGACCCTCATTGGTCATTGGAAAGCTTCTTCTTTGTGATTGATCGGACAAAATCCATGTTTTGGAGCCTGCATGATTGCTTTAGCATTTATAATTTATCTTCTGCAATCTGGTTATGAATTCAAGTGAATATCTGATGAGATTTCTCTTGTGGTTTTGACTGTTTGGTTTTTTCATCCATCATCTCTTGAATCCCTAATACATGTTTGATTAGAGAGTTTTGTGTTTTGTTTTGTAGCAAACCACAAAACCCACCACCTGTTTGTGTTTGTTAAGGAATTAGGAAAACACAGAAACATGATATAAAGTCTTCTTGCATATGCAACACAAGCCAACAAAACATCAATTAAAACACACCCAGAGAGGTACAGAGTGACACCCTTTAAGGCTTGCTTTAACTACTGAGCTACTACAGAAGTGGCCCTCCTTTTTATTTGTAGCTTTGTACCTTCCTTTATTGTTTTTTTTCCCTGACCATTTTTCTCTCTTGTCTTTCTAACTCATATGTTAGGTGATTCTGTTCATTCGCATCGATCAACTCTTTCTTCTCCCCTCTTGTTGCCTCTCAATTTTCTCAAAAGCCTAATCCTTGCAACCAACCAACCCACATCCTTGTACAATTCATGTCTAACATGTACAATCAGATTTCATTGCCTTCATCCCAAAGGGCCAATTCGCCAAACATAAACATCAGAACCAGTTTTGATGTTGATAGGTATGTAGATGATGATGATGATGATTATGCTGTTAATTCTGGAACTTTTGGTTTCCCTTTACACACACGTGTATATTAATTTCTTTGAATATGTTCTTATTTACCTTTGTTCTAGTCAGTACTTAGCGGAGCTGCTGGCAGAACGCCAAAAGCTTGGACCTTTCATGCAAGTTCTACCCTTATGCACCAGACTCCTTAATCAAGGTCCGTTTATTTCATATCCATGTTTTCAAGTATTCTTCTGTGGATTTTCTCCTCTTTTTTCAACTGATCTCTATTGTTTCGTTTGAATTAGGCCATGCCATGACAAAAATTAGCTTTCTGGTTACTTGTTTACTTGTACTAGTTTTTCACTGTTTGTTCTCTTCAAAGGTTTTGAATTGTGGTCGCAGTTTCGTTACATTCCTCAATATTGTGAGAAATTGCGGACAAATGCGACCGATGCATCCACAATTGTGGTTGTAGAGATTCCAACAACCTTGACATTGCGGGTGGAATTGCAGCCAGGGACTGTTTATTGAAACCTTTATTTAATGTTCTTTAAAATGCACTGAATTGTCAATTTCTGACCTTCTTCACCAGCCTGAACCAGTTAATGCTTGAGAATGAATCATGGTTACTAAATGCCTAAGGAATTAGAAGTTTAAACATGCATGTTTTGAAAAACAAGCAACAGAATTACACTCTTCTTTTGCAAAGCTATCTAGAATTTGTATCTCTTGATCAATCAAGAAAAGGAAACATCTTAGAATGATGCTTTTTGGGTGTCCCACAAAAAGAATATATGGTACCAAAAGATGGTGGCAATTTAGTCATTACCTCCTTTCACAGAAATGCAAGAATCTTTCTGGCTTTGAGGCTTCATATAGTCTAAGAAAAGAAAAATAGGCGTTGTCTTTTGCATGAGTAGAACAAATCTTCAAATGATCACTTTAATTCTTAATGTCATTCACTTTTGATAATCAAGATGTTCATATAGATGGCATTCACTACACTTCCTAGTTCCTATGCATAATTTACTGTTAGCTTACTATCAGAAAGGTTGCATTAATACCATTTATGTTCTTTGATTCACTAATCTCTCTACAAGTTCTTATATTCAGTATTACATTTTTATTATCAGAGATTTCAAGGGTTACTGGAAAGAATGAATTGGTGCATAACCAAGGATTTGGTGACTTTGACAGAATGCGATTCATAAATCCAAGTCATATGGCTTCTCCAAACTCAACATCAAACTTTACTGCCTGGAACAGCCTGTCACATGAAGTAAGTACCTCAGTTTTAATGTTCTATTCAGTGTATATCATTTATGTATTGTTGTAAAACATTTTATTCTTAACCTGTCCAGTTCCGACACTAAATTCCATCTTCTCCTTTATGTCCAAGGTGGCAACATTGCCTCTGTATCTGAAATTTGTATATGCTCTGATCTTTGTTCTATATCAAAGTTTGATTTCTTTCTATCATGTACCAGCATTCCTCTTATGTATCTGTTTCAGTATTTCATTATAATTTCTAGTTTCTTTTACTGATTTTTTATACTTGTTATACATCAGAGGTTAGCTGGCATGCAGGGACTAAACATGGAGTGGCAAACTTCACCCGTTGTTCCAAGTTCTCCCATTGTGAAGAAAATATTGCGCTTGGATATTCCTAAGGATAGCTATCCAAATGTAAGATTTGAAACATGCTTCATAGCATTTTACACTATAAACAATAAATCATGCTTATTCTTATGATATTTTTATAGTTTTAAGACTTCAACTTCTATGCATTGTCAGTGTACAAGTTTTACACTGTCAATGAATCAAATATCATGGCTATGACTAGTATGCTTCCATGTAATTGTTCTAAAATAAACAAACTTGCTACATATGAAGATTTGTGATTGATGATGACAATATAATGGATGCCTGAACTATTTAGTTTTATATTCTGTTAACCTTTGGGTTAATAAGGCTATTTTAATTTTCAGTTTAATTTTGTTGGCCGGCTTCTTGGCCCTAGGGGTAATTCACTGAAGCGAGTGGAAGCTACTACAGGGTGCCGAGTATTTATCAGAGGGAAAGGTTCAATTAAAGACTTAGACAAGGTAACATCCTCTGGTTTATTGTCATCAATTTTTCATAGTTTCTCCTTTGAATTTGTTGACTACTTTTGTTGTTTCCACATCAATGTTATTTGTAAGCTCTAAATTTGTTCTGCTTTTTTTTTTTTCACTCTAAAGGAAGAGTTGTTAAGAGGAAGGCCTGGCTATGAGCACCTGAATGATCCACTTCACATTTTAATTGAAGCTGAACTACCTGCCAGTGTTGTTGATGTAAGGTTGAGGCAAGCACAGGAAATCATACAAGAACTACTTAAACCAGTGGTATTTCTCTTCCTTTCCAACTATTGTTACAGAGATTACAACTTTTTCTTTAGTTAATGAGATGAGAGATTTTAATTGAAAAAAGTGAAATGTTTTAAAGTGAGGACTAAACTGAAACCAGAAAATGTGATGATAGATTTTTTCCAACTTTTTTCCCTCTTTGATGTGCAGGATGAGTCACAGGACATTTACAAAAGACAACAACTAAGAGAACTTGCTATGCTTAATTCCAACTTCAGAGAAGAGAGCCCT
>Ga0214544_1004531_pt1 | contig 27850 bp, 9 predicted proteins | sample CNSS3metaG_FD_160074 | JGI IMG/M metagenome (GOLD analysis project Ga0214544, IMG submission 160074) | Root nodule microbial communities from cowpea collected in UCLA plant growth center, Los Angeles, California, USA - CNSS3 | ecosystem: Host-associated > Plants > Roots > Nodule | place: USA...
TTTTATATATATATTTATTTTATATATTTTTTATAAAATATATATATATATATATATATATATATATATATATATATATATATATATATATATATATATATATATATATATATATATATTATGATCGGTTAAATATTATTTATTCAAAGTACTTTCTTTTATTCCTATTTTATTTTATATTTTAAACATCGTTCTTTTATAACTCAGAAATATACATAAAATAATAAAATTAAAGTTAAAAGAGTGAATTTATAAATTATTCCTCGACGAAACTCTTTTGAGTTTAAGACTGAGGGGAATGCAAGAACTCAAGGCCATAATAAAACTAAAGTAAAAAGCAGGAAGGAGTTAATACAATAACACAAACTAAGGTTGAATAAAATTGCGAGAAATATTAATAGAATACTAATGAAAAACATAATTCCAGAACTGCATAGAGATTTTTGATTAAAAAATTAAGGCAAAAGTAACACTTAAAATAATCCATAACTTTGTACAGATATATAGCAGAAAGGAAAACAAAACAGAAAAATAGAAAAGAAACAGAAACACACGCTATGTCTAAAAGATGCGCTTAAAGCATGATAAGTAAAATAGAAACACTCGCTGAGCGTGAAGAAGATCCACTCTTAATCTATCTGCAGAAACAATATCTTCATAATTTTGACACAGTACAAGCAAAACAAAAATCAAAGAAAGGAAAAATGGTCAAAAAGACTCATCAACCTAAATACAATACTGATCAATTAGAATCATTTTAAGTTATGCTAACAATTACCACAAAATAATTCTTATTCATTAAATAGAATACTAATGTTTTAATATAATATTAAGATAAGCATCTGATGTTGGTTCTTGTATTTTCTACCAGAGTGTCAAGTAGTTCAATTTAAATCCATATTCTTTAACGTTTTCCAATAGAGGATTACAATTTTTAACCTTATAACTTCTGTCACAAAATTAACTACAATTTATCTATAATAAATTTAATATTGTTATGAATTAATGATTGTTCATTGATTTGATACATTTACTCATATGATTCATTACTCTTTATAACTAAATTGATTTGTTTCCTTTATGGATCACATATTGTATCTATAAATAGGACTCTTCCTATCAATAGTAATAATACACACAAATGAGTTGCTCCCTATTCTCTATTCTCTATTGTTTCTTCTCTCTTCTATGTAATTCGTTTTATTTCATAACACGTTATCAGCACGATGCTCCAATTGAGGACTAGTGGAAGTTTTTTCTCTCCAAGGACAGTGCTCTACGTGTCTCAATCCAGACTCTTTCTAATCCTTTCTCAATTTATAATTTTACCTTATATTCTTCCTCTTGTGATAAGAATTGTTTGACCTTATCAATTTTCATTTCCGTCTTATTATTTATTTTTATTATGACGATGATTATTATTAATATTATTATTTTGATGATGATTATTATTATTAATATTATTATTTTATGTGTTAGTTCTAAACACGCGAAACGTTGCAAAATTTGGATTTGTGACCCTTGATATTGCAAGGAAGAATTCCTTATATTGGATTTTAAATTTTGAAATACATTTAAATGCAATGGATAATTGGATACCATTAAATCAAGAAATAAAGCATCTAAGCAACTAATTTGCTCATGCGACAAAAATATTGTGAAAAAGAATTCACAAATATTATGAATTTATTTCATACCTATGTATGGCTGGCTGGACAAAGCAATACAGCTTTTGATGAAAAATCATGAGATCCGCCTAATCTGCTTCATTCCCAGAAGTAAATGCAGCAATCAATATTATGAATTTATTTCATGTCTTTGTATGGCTGAAAAAAGCAATAAGCTTTTGATAGAAAATCATGAAAGCTATCCAAATGGCTGCTCCATATACAACTTTAGTCTTCAATACGCGTTGTGAGTGTCTCTCTCTATCCTTACTCTCTTTTCTTTTTCTTTTTGTTTTTGTCTTTCTCATTAATTTCTAGATAATAATATTTTAACTTACTTTTTTTTGACTCACTTTTAACTCACTATTCTCATCACCTTAGATTATCAATCATTACAAAAAATTAAAATAAATGATCTAAGAGTGATAAAAGTAATAAATTAAAAATTGGTCAAAAAAAATAGATTAAAATATTATTTTCCTTAATTTCTAAAGCCATGCCAATAACACGTTACGTGGAAAATGCAACTGATTAAAAAGGAGATTTTAACTATGATGAGAAATTTCCTTTAACAACTGTTATTAATCGAGTCATGGGCGAAATCTGTGATCTTCAACAACTTCTATTATCGTCGTACTATATCTGTTGGTTAATTATCTGTTGCTTTAATATTATTTATAATCAAATCATAAAATCTACTTAATCATAATGCTGTTGACATGAATGTTTGTTTTCTTCACAGCTTTCTAATTTTGTTTGCAGTGAATCATATCAGAACCGAATAAATAAATAGAAGCAAAGTAGTGGTCTTTCACAGTAATCCATGGGTTAGAAAATTAATCACACTAGTTGCATAAATTATTATATCATAGACACTTTAAATTGTTCATGAGTCTTTGTTGTTATGTCCTTTCTATGGGTTAGAAAATTTGGTCAAGTAAAGGGGAAAAAAATAATTTGGTACAAACACTTTTAAGTTCTATATATTTTATATATGGGTTAGAAAATTAGAGAAAGACGTACAAAGAAGCAAGCGTAAAGTATATTTTTTTAAACTGTAGATTTATTCTGTCATAGTGTTTCAATGTTTGATTTTGTTGCGTCCTGCTAGGGATTGAAAGAAAAAGATGTTTGAGACGTTCCGACTTTCATCAATTACCATTATACAAAATATAAGGTCAAATTACTCAAGATGCCTTCGGATTAAGTTCATATTTTATGACTTAATTAAATTTTAATTATTTTATAAATTTGTTTTAATTGAATTTTTATTAAAGGAATTTATTTATTTAAGTGTTCAATTTTCTTTTTTATTTTATTTAAATATCTTCCTTTTTTTATTTGTTGTCAATGAGATGATTGTGATCTTAATTTCAGTTTTTTTCTTCATTTGAGCAATCAACTCACTTTTTGTTTTCTCTAACCATTTTAAACATAATGAATCAATATAAGAATCACTTTAAATCTTTTTAAATCGTGTAATACCACATCTAGTAAAAAAATTAAAAATAAAGAAAAAAATACTAAATCATACTATAAATAATGATAGAGTATTTTAGATTAAAAAAAAATGTTTATAAGATATGAGAGAACAAAGAAGGTAAGGCAGAGTCATGTTAATTTTTTCTTATATTTATTTTAATCAACTTATGTGTGATTTATCGTACTTATATTTATTTTGAATTATATATTATTTTATTTATTTTTAATTGTTATCATCTTTATTTTATTTATCTCATACATTCATTTTATTTATTTTATATAATTTATTTCTAAATATGTATTAGTCTGTCTATTTATTTTATTTAATATATTTTTATTTATAAATTAATCTTACTTATTTATTTTACTTTTATTACATAGAGATTTTATTTATTTATTTTATTTAAATTATATTTAGTTATTCCAAATTTTGTTTATTTATTTTATTTAATGTTTTTATTATATAGCAATCCTATTTATTTATTTTATGTATATTTATGCATTTGTCTTGTGTATTTACTTACATCCATTTATTTTCAGTTATCTGTTAATCTACATATTTATTTTATTTTATTTATCTTCTATTATAAAATATTTATGTTTATTTATTTTTAGTTACATATTAAGCTTATTTATTTATTTTATTTATAATTATGTTATTTAATGCATTCCAGTTAAGCACTCATCATCTTCGTTAATTTATAATTACGTTATTTTTTTATCTTTAGTTATACACTAATTATTTTTATTAATTTATTTTTTTGTTATTATATTTGTTTATGATATTTTAATTCATATTTAGTTATTTATTTAAATATTATTTTTCAAACTACTTTCTTTAATTCTTATTTTATTTTATATTTTAAACATCGGTCTTTTGTAACTCAGAAATATACATAAAATAATAAAATTAAAGTTGAAAGAGTGAATTTGTAAATTATTTCTCGACGATACTCTTTTGAGTTTAAGACTAAGGAGAATGTAAGAACTCCAGGTCATAATAAAACTAAAGTAAAAAGTAGGAGTTTATGATGCACGAATATGATACGTGTATCAGATATGATACCTATTCGATATGTCCATAAATTTATTTTCAATCATAGGACATGATACGTTATAGATACGTGATATATGAATCTTGAAAAATGAACAATGATTCTTAAAAACATAATAAATATATGATCATTATTGTGTGAATCCAAAATAAAACTATATATACTAAAGTTGTCAACATAAAAAATATAAATTATTGTTATCATAACGTATCATTAAAAGAAAATTCTTAAATAATAACCAATTTTAGCAACAAAAAATATGTTAGAGACCAATTTAGAAGCCAACTATTTTGGTAGCCAAAACCTAATTGCTAATGTTAGTGACTAATTTAGAAACCACTTATTTTGGTAGTTAAAATCTTGGTAGCTAATGTTAGTAACCAATTTATAAATCAATTCATAATAAAAACTATTTTAATTATCAATTTAAAGACAAATTTTATGTTTTTGGAACTATTTTAGTTGCTAATAATTTTTAGTTTTTAAATTGGTATCTAAATCAGTCATTATATAGTGACTACTTATTTTTTTCTACTAAAATTAGTCATTATTAAAAAAATTTATTATAATGTACTACAACTTTATAAATTGAATACTTTATTGACAAATATCGATAAAGTATCATAAAGTATCATGATACGTGTAGGACACATATACATAACCCAGATTTTAGTGTGGATACATCATATGTAGGAGTTAATTAACTAACACAAAATGTCTTTGAGTACAATTTTGTTTTTAATTTTTGCATCCGGTGGTTGGATGGTGCTAATCTTTTTAATATAGTTTTATTTTGTTTTGAAATAGGTAAAAACTAACACACTAGACGTCTTTGAATATAGTTTGTGATTTCTAATCAAAGATATGTATATTACATCAGTTACGTTGATGTAATATGTCAAAGACATATTATGAGTTATAAAACAATCCATCTAATACCTGAAACTGAAAAGTCAAAATTAATTAGACACTTGGGAGATGAAAAAGAATAATGATGACCTCGTTGAAAAGAAGATTATGCAAATGTGACAAAACAAAAAAGCTCAAAGATGGAAAACGAAAGAGATCAAACAGTTTTGGGTTGTGGATATCATGTTCCCCTACAACTGATTTTGGATTACATTGGTTCACCACAACTGGTTTAATATCGTATTCTAATAGGTCTATTTTGCACTAATATATAAAATTAAAATTGTGTTCGTTTAGGATTCGATGTTTGTCGAAGTTGTTTCAAAAGTTATAGAAGAAATATATAATACTTACTCTAACGTAAATATGTTTACATAATTGTTGTTGAATTTTATTTCTTGCTTTATGCTCTATCTTAAATTGTTTTTTTTTTCTAAGGTACTTTCTGTTTAAATTGGGTTAAAATATAGTGTTTGTTTATTTGCGTGTTTACTTTGATTTATATGGTAGTATTTTCGTTGAACATCTTAATGCTCATTTTATTTAAAATACATGTATTTCTATTGTCATTTGTGTGACAAGGTTTATGCATTTACCTTGATTTTTCTGGTAGTATTTTTCATTGAGTTGCTTATGTGCTCACTTTGTTTTAACTAAGGTTGAATAAAATTGTGAGAAACATTAATAGAATACTAATGAAAAACATAATTCCAGAACTGCATAGAGATATTTGATTAAAAAATTAAGGCAAGAGTAACACTTAAAATAATCCATAACTTTGTACAGATATATAGCAGAAAGGAGAACAAAACAGAAAAATAGAAAAGAAACAGAAACACACGCTATGTCTAAAAGATGCGCTTAAAGCATGATAAGAAAAATAGAAACATTCGCTGAGCGTGAAGAAGATCCACTTTTAATCTGCAGAAACAATATCTTCATAATTTTAACACACAGTACAAACAAAACAAAAATCAAAGAAAGGAAAAATGGTCAAAAAGACTCATCAACCTAAATACAATACTAATCAATTAGAATCATTTTAAGTTATGCTAACAATTACCACAAAATAATTCTTATTCATTAAATAGAATACTAATGTTTTAATATAATATTAAGATAAGCATCTGATGTTGGTTCTTGTATTTTCTACCAGAGTGTCAAGTAGTTCAATTTAAATCCATATTCTTTAACGTTTTCCAATAGAGGATTACAATTTTTAACCTTATAACTTCTGTCACAAAATTAACTACAATTTATCTATAATAAATTTAATGTAAATTTTTTCGTTGACATACATATCAGAATTTACATAACCTTTCAAATCTCAAAAATCAAACAAAAACATAAATGAACCAGAAATAAAAGCAACCAAGCTCTCTCATGACAACTTTATTTCTCAACATTATTATACAGTGATATTGCATGCATCAGAAAATAGATTGAAGTTTGAACCACACATTATCAAGAAAATGAAAATAGGTATGATGCCATGATCTTGAAATGAACAAAGGACCAATTACTATCCAAAATCCCATGACAAAACCAATTGTCATACTGATAAAAAACCAATTCACCTTATGCCTATCACTTCCTTTGCCATTGTGATCAAAATTATCAGTAGTTGCATTGGAGGTGCAGTTGATGAGTAGTGGTGGGCCACAGAGATTGTTGCCAATAAAATTGGAGGCAGCAAAGGTTTGCAATTGAGTTCCTGTTGGAATTTTTCCCTTCAAATGATTATAAGATAAGTCTAGCATGCTCAGAAAGTTCAAATTTGAAAGAGTTCGAGGGATTTCACCAAAAAGTTGATTTCTTGAGAAATCGATGGACAATAATGATCTCATATCACCGATGCTTTGAGGAATATGACCAATTAATTGGTTGTGGGACAAGTTCAAAAATTCCAATCCAATTAAATTTGTGATTTCTCTTGGTATTTCACCCACTAATTGGTTATTCGACAAATCAATACTCGTTACCAACCCCAGAATGTTTCTGTACTCGTCTTCTCTTCCTTTCAACCAAAGGAGCACACTGATTATACTATCATATGAATACTCAGATGTATAATTAACAGCATTAGAATAGATAAGAGGATTTGTATTCATATGTGTCATGGCCTTCAAGTTATTGAAACAAGTAGGTATGTTTCCAATCAAATTGTTTTGTGCAAGGTCCAAAACCTGAAGAGAACTCATATCGCATATTTTTTGAGGAATGTAACCCAAAAATCTATTTGATCGAAGGATAAGAACTTTCATGTTTATAAGACGTTCTCCAATCCAAGATGGAATTGTTCCTGAAAAATTATTTTCCCCAAGATCTAAACAAGTCAATTTACTTGTATTCTTCAAAATGTTAGGAAATGTTCCAGAGAGTGAGTTGTTACGGAGGCTTAAAGAATTCAGCTCTACCAAGGAACCTATGGATGGGGGCAAGTTCCCAAAAAAATTATTGTTTCGTAAATTTATATCCACTAGATATGGCCAAATTCCCCAACAATCGGGTATTTCTCCTGACAAATTACTTGATGCAAGATGGAGAAATGATAATTTCATTGACCAATGTTGTTTTTGGCATAAAAAATCATCCATGGATTGTGAGAATGAATTGCTCGAAAGATCTAGTGATCCCACAATATTTGAAAGAAAGGGTAATTTGCCACTTAAATTATTTGCACTTAAATCAACAACAATGACAGATATTGGATTTCTTAACGTAGCCTCAAGCTCACCATAGATATGATTATGAGAAAGGTTTAGAAAAGAAAGTTGAGAAAATGTTTCCCAAAACCCAGTGGGAAAAGAACCTAAAATCCCTGTGTTAGACATTGCTAAATAACGAAGTTTGTTTTGTGACTGAATCCATGATGGAAAGTTAGGACCTAATTGCCAAGAGTTCATATCCAAACGGGTAAGTTGAAAAGTAGGATGCCAACTTGGATCCACTGTTAAAGTTAAATTGTTTCTTGATGCACGAAATTCAATCAAGCTGGTAAGATTTGCAAGATGATCTTCTGTGACAACTCCTTCAAAATGATTGTGACTAATGTCAAGGTATGACAATTTAGAAAGTGATCTTAGACTTTCAAATGGATGTCCACTAAATTGATTTTGGAATAGACCAAGAAATCTCAATGATGAAAGTTTTCCAAATGATCTTGGAAGTTCACCACTAATTTTGTTCTCTTGCAAATATAGTGTGACAATACTTTTAAAACCATTGAATTGATCTGTCAAATGGCCTGAAAGTTGAGAACCTCTGACTTTAAGTGTTGTGAGTCCATGAGAAATACAAGGAGTAAGAATATCCAAAATTTCATTAGCTTGTTGGTTTAGTTTGAGATATGAGAAATCTATCTTCCTTAAGTTGCAGAGATTACTTAAAGAAGTTGGAAGTGGACCTTCAAGTTGATTGTGTGACAAATCAAGTTCAACCAAAGAAGTCATATTTCCCAAGGCATCAGAAATAGTACCATGCCACTTGTTATCCCTTAAGTACAAGAACATGAGATGACGAAAATTACCATAAAACCAATCAGGTATAGATGAGAATGAATTACCAGACAAGTCTAGATTTTCAAGAAGTGTGAGGTTTTGAAAACCATTGGGAATTGGGCCTTCAAATTCGTTATAACTTAAAGTAAGAGAAACAAGTTTCTTTAGTCCAAACACCCACTCTGGGACAAAAGAACTTAAAGGATAATAGTTCGTTTGAGAAAGATCAAGAGTTAAGAGAGATGAGTTAAGAAAGGATGGTTGATTATAATGAGGAAGTGTACATAATCTTAAATGTAGATTTGTCAAAGAAGGAAGAGTTTCGAGAGTGTGAAGCCAATCAACTGTTTGGTCTAGTTTTGCCCCTTCCAAATGAAGATATTTAAGTTTTGAAAGATTTGATAGCCAATCAATATTTTCAATAAACACATTCGTAAGGCCAAGGTAAATCAAATTGGAAAGATTTCCCACCTCAGAAGGAATTGTTCCGCCGGCGACATAACTTAAATCAAGAATGAGCAAATTAGAGAGATTCCCGATCTGAGGAGGAATGTCCCACATGAATCCAGCACGAGAAAGGTTGAGATAAGTTAAAGAAGTCATTTTTGTAATGAAGGAAGGAATTGGGGTATTTTGAAAATCATTGCCGCTGAGATCCAAGTAATTCAAATGCTTCAAATCAACCAAACAAGGATTTATCTCTCCACCAAATTGAGATGCAGTAAACTCTTCTTTTGCTTGTGCATAAGCTTCATTGAATGCATAACCAAAGCCCTCATCGAAAGAAGGAAGTGGAGTATAAAGGTGAAGCTCTGCAACGTGAGATGTAATGTTGTTGCAGACAACTCCATCCCAGTGGCAACAATTGGGATTTGAAGTAGCATTCCAAGAAGAAAGCCTGTTTGTAAGATCTGTGAGATCATCCTTCAACTTCAACAATGTCTCTCTCTCACTTCCAATGCACATGGTCTCTCTGCAAACACCCAAAGTTGACAAAAAAAGTGAAAGCCAACAAAGGTGAATAAACACTATATTCAAAATGGAGGAATTCATCCTCACACGAAGTCTTGTATTAGAAATAAATGATTTTTTATCAGAGAGAAGTGGTTATTGGTTAAGCATGCTGAATAGCCTATATATGGTGGTGCAGTGTCTTCTTATATTTCCGTTATCTCTCTAACAATGTACTTCTCTATACTAAATTTACAAAAAGAAATTGACATTTGTAATGAGTAGAATAGTAATATTTTGACAATTAAATATTAATAATTTTTTCTTATAATCTGAAATGATTTTTTTTAATATTTGTGAAATATAAAAAAATAAAAAAAATAAAAAACCATTTAAAAAATATCAGGTTATAAAAAAAAGTTTATCAAAAATTTAGTTATTAAAACTTATTTTTCTAACATATTTATTTCAAAATTTGTCTACTTAATTAACAAGGAACAAACTTTAGATGCTAAAAACCAATTAAAAGGACCTAAAAAGAAGTGTGAAAGGCCTTCAAATTCTACGTCCACACACAATGTTCACATTCAAAAGTATTTGCCTTGGGTCTGCATTTGGTTTGAAGACTTAAAGTCTTTAAGACTTTTCAAGAAAGAGATATTACTTGAGTTATGCTATTCAAGTAAGAGATATATACATTCACATTGGATAATAATATTTTGACTATTAAATTTTGACAATTTCTTCTTATAATATAATATGTTATTTTTTAAATGGTTTTTAAATACTAAAAATAAGAAAAATAAAAAATAGAAAATCAATTAAAAAATAACACCTAAAATTATAAAAAAAGATTGTCAAAATTTAATAGTCAAAAAATCATTTTTCATTCACGTTACTCCCCAAAGCTCGGTGAGCGGTGAAGTATCAATTAAGTTTTAATTAAAAAAACCTATTAAGCATTTTTTTTTCTTTTTTTTTTTGGCTTAAAAGTTCTATTGTACTTATCGTCAACGAAATGATATGGATGTTATCTTCGTTTTTTCTATCTTCTACTCGTCTGCTATTTAAAGGGTCCTCCCTAAAATAATGTTTTATTACATTTTAAAGATATCATAGGAAAAAAGAAATACTTTGAGGGATTGAACTTGTATAGATAGCATAGAAGAAGACATGTGATTTTATCACTGTCACTATTTGTATTATGGAAAGACGATCTATTATTCACCCTGATTTTATATAATTCTAAATTATAAATGTTTGGTAGCTTAAAAATATGATTGACAAAACTAAACATGTTTACATTATATATTTATATGAATTAATTTTTTATTAATAAAATATATTTTGAGAGTATTTCTAAATTAAGTAAATGTTTACACGAAAAAATGTGAATTAATATTAAAAGTTGAAAATAAGAATTTGAGGTTTTAAAAAATGTTACTTTTAATAGGGTTACCAAACACTAACAACAGAGCACACAAGCTTTTTTCAAAATAAAATAAAATAGAAAATAGCTTAAACAAGTAAAATATTGTCTTCTTCTTTTTTCCTCAATGATAAAAATAAGTGGATTAAAATTTACATGAACTTATAACTCGATCCATTTTTATGGGTTGGAAAATTAAGCACATTAATGACATAAAAAGGAAACATTTTGAAGTTACTCCAAAGACTTTGATCTTTCAAGTCCTACCCTTTTATGAGTTAAAAAGTTAGGTCATCCATCACAAACAAGTAGGAAAAAACAATCAATGCTGAAAGACTTAGTCATGGATCATTAAAGTCTTGGGCATTCATTATGTGGGTTTGAAAATTAGAACACCACACACAAAAAAGATAAAGGCAAAACTATTTCAAAGATTGAGTTATTGATTTTCTTCATGTAATCCATTATATGAAAATGTATGAAAGAAATAAATAAGGACCATATATTTAAATAAATAGTTAACTTTTATTTAAGAAACTTAATTTTTCAATTAACTAACTCCTTAAATAATTTCTAATTTTCTTTTATTTTTAACTTGATTTATTCTAACTGAAAGCCAAGAATTTTCTAAATTATTATTGAAATTCATTTAAAATACTCCCTTCATAAATAGTTAAACTATCTTAGCATAACTGACGTTGCTATAATTTAGTAGTATTAATTTAATTGTGTCAACGAAAATCTTATCAATAAGGAAATGGAAAAAAATGTATAACTCACAAAAAATATTTAAGGAATTTAAGTAAATAATATATATACTAAAGCAAAACAAAGAAGTAATGTGAGGTTCACCTAATTACAGTAAATAAGGGGATGAAAATGGGAACCTCAAACAAAAAATATTAATTGCTCATGCATGCATGCAGAACTCACATATATAATTGAACATCGTATCCATACACTGTCTCTTAGATCTCACCAAATTAAGTCTCCACATATCATCTTACGCAGCATACATAGATAGAGTCCATAGTATATTTTTTCAATACCCAAAATAATTGTCAACTATTTAAAAAAAAATTCCAAACAAAATCTAATATTTTCAATGTTTTATAGCTATTGAATAATTTCTCTTTCTCAATCAATTTTTTTATATTAATTTGAAGCTTCGCGGATGGTGAGATGTAGGAAAAATAAAAGTTAACATCGAGCAGATCATAGCATTATAAATGAGAACATTGATATTGTTGCTAAGTGAAACTTGTAGTTCCATTTGCTTTTGATGGTTTAGAAGTAGGCAGAGATAAGGAGAAAAAACTTAACCATAAATGTAAGGATAGTGACAATTGCAATGAACCATTTTTTGCTAATGCAACTATTATTAAAGTGTAAACCATTGAGTAACGATGATATAAGGTCCAAAACCAATCAACAGGAGAAGAAACACATTCCAATTCCATCTATATAGATATTGTACTGACATTAGAAAAAATGTTGAAGTTTGAACCACACATGATCAAGAAAATGAAAATAGACATAACGCCATGATCTATAAATGACCAAAGGACCAACTACTATCCAAAATCCCACCATAAATCCAAATGTCATACCCACATAAAATAAGTTCACTCCATGTCTGTCACTCCCTTTGCCATTCTGATCATAGCTTTTGTGATTGGAGCTGCAATTGATGGGTAGTGGTGGGCCACAAAGATTGTTGCCAATAAAGTTGGATGCATCAAAGGTTTGCAACTGAGTTCCGGTTGGAATTTTTCCATTCAAACCATTATAAGAAAAGTCTAACATGCTTAGAAAGCTCAAATTTGAAATGGTTGGAGGGATTTCACCTGAAAGTTTATTTCTTGAAAAATCAATGGCCAACAATGATATCATATTACCAATGTTTTGTGGAATGTGACCAATAAGTTGGTTGTGGGACAAGTTCAAATATATCAGACCATTTAAATCTGTGATTTCTCTCGGTATTTCTCCTACTAAATTGTTATTTGACAAATCGATGCTTGTTACCAATCCGAGAATGTTTCTGTACTCATCTTCTCTTCCTTTCAACCAAAGAAGAACGCTGATTACAGTATAATATGAAGAAGAGCTAGATGTATTGCTTATAGCATCACAATAGATAAGAGGAGTTGTACTTTTGTTCATCTGGATCATGGCCTTCAAGCTGTTAAAGCAAGTAGGTATGTTTCCCATCAAATTGTTTTGTGCAAGGTCTAACACTTGAAGTAGACTCATATCACATATTTTATTAGGAATATAACCTGAGAATCTATTTGATCGAAGGATAAAAATCCTCATATCTAAAAGGCTTTCACCAACCCATGCTGGAATTGATCCTGAAAATTTATTTTCTCCAAGATCCAATAAAATCAATTTATTGGTCTTCTTTAAAATTGTTGGAAATGTTCCGGAGAGTGAGTTGTTACGAATGCTTAAAGATTTTAGCTCTACCAATGAGCCCATGGATTGGGGAATGTTCCCAACAAAATTATTGTTTTCCAAATTCACATCCACTAGATATGGCCAAATGTCCCAACAATCGGGTATTTCTCCTGATAAGTTATTTGATGCAAGATTGAGAAATTCTAATTTCATTGGTTTATCTTGATTTTTGCATAAAAAATCATCGATGGATTGGGAGAATGAATTGCTTGATAGGTCCAACAAACTCACATTATTTGAAAATGAGGGAAGTTTGCCATGTAAGTTATTTGCACTTAGATCAACAACAGAGATAGATATTGGATTCTTTAACGTAGATGCAAGATCATGGATATGATTATGAGAGAGATCTAGAAAATGAGCCTGAGAAAATGTGTTCCAAAACCAATAAGGAATAGAATCTAAAATCCCCGTGTTAGACATCATTAAATAATCAAGTTTGTCTTGTGACCGAGTCCACGAAGGAAAGTTGGGACCTAATTGCCATGAACTCATATCCAAATACGTAAGTTGAAAAGTAGGATGCCAATTAGGACCCACTTTTAAAGTCAAATTGTTTCCTGATGCAGAAAACTTACGCAAACTCGTAAGATTTGTGAGATGATCTTCCGTGACAACTCCTTCAAAATGATTATAATCAAGACCAAGATATGCCAATTTAGAGAGTGATCCAAGACTTCCAAATGGATTTCCACTAAGTTGATTGTTGGACAGAAAAAGAGTTTTTAATGATGAAAGTTTTCCAAGTGATATTGAAAGATTGCCTGAAAGTTGAGAACTATGAACATCAAGTATTGTGAGTCCATGGGAAATACAAGGAGTAATAATATCAAAAATTGCATCAATATGTTGGTTGAGCTTGAGATATGAGAAATATATTGCCCTTAAATTGCAGAGATTACGAAAAGAAGTTGGAATTGGACTTTCAAGTTGATTGCTTGACAGATCAAGTGCAACTAGAGAAGTCACATTTCCCAAAGCATCGGGAATTTTTCCTTGTATGTTGTTTTCTGATAGGTCCAATAACTTGAGATGAGAAAAACTACTATAAAATAGATGAGGTGTAAAAGATGAGAATGAATTTGCGTGCAAATCAAGATATTCAAGAAGTGTGAGATTTCGAAGACCATCAGGTACTGAACCTTCAAAGTAGTTATCGTATAAGAAAAGCGAAACAAGTTTTTTCAGTTCAAATACCCACTTTGGAACAAAAGAAATTGCAGAAAGATGAGACATATAGGAAAGATTAAGAGTGAGGAGAGACGATAAGTTAAGAAAGGATGGTTGATTATACTGAGGGAGTGTACATGACAAATGTAGGTGCATCAAAGAAGGAAGAGCTTGTAAAGTGTGATGCCAGTTAAACAAATGTGATAGGTTTGCGCCTCCCAAATCAAGATATTCAAGTTTTGAAAGACTTGACAACCAGTCATCATTTCCAATAAACAAAGTTCGACCAACAGAATAATCAGGATACTCACTTTGAAGATCAAGGTAAAGCAAGTTGGAGAGATTTCCAATTTGAGAGGGAATAGTTCCATTGGCAGCATAACCAAGATCTAGATATGCCAAATTGGAAAGATTACCAATCTGGGGAGGAATGTTGCCCATAAATCCAGAATCAGAGAGATCCAAGTGAATTAAGGTGGTCATTGAACCAAAGAAAGATGGAATTGGCATGTCTCCTGCACGTGAGCAAATGTTGCTAAAGTCAAGATAACAAAGCTTGGGAAGATTTGACAACCAATCAACATTTTCATGAAATAGATATTTATTATAATAATATCCTCTGAGGTCGAGGTGGATCAAAGTGGAGAGATTCCCTATTTGTGGAGGAATTGTTCCGTTGGCAACATAAGAGAGGTCAAGATAGAGCAAATTGGAGAGATTTCCCATCTGAGAAGGAATATCCCCCATGAATCCAGCATCAGAAAGGTTGAGGTGGGTTAAAGAAGTCATTTTTGTAATGAAGGAAGGAATTGGGGTACTTTGAAAATCATTACCGCTAAGATCCAAGTAATTCAAATGCTTCAAATCGACCAAACAAGGATTTATCTCTCCACCCAATGCCCATCTCCTATACTCTTCCAATGCTTCTATGTAATCTTCTTCATGTAATCGATAAACAAGCATGTAATCGTATTCTAAAGTCGGACGTGGAGTGCTGAGGTGAATCTCGGTAACATGAGATGTAATGTTGTTGCAGACAACTCCAGTCCAGTGGCAACAATTGGGATTCACGGTAGCATTCCAAGAAGAAAGTCTATTTGAAGGATCATTGAGATCATCCTTCAACTTTAACAGTGTCTCTCTCTCACTTCCAAAGCACACCGTCTCTCTGCTAATACTAAGGGAAACCCAAGAAAGATGAACGAACACCATAATGAAAATGGAGGAATTCATTTTCATGTGTAGGAAGAAAAACAAGTATTTCTTTTCATATGTGTAGTATGCCTACTAAATTGTCTATATATAGTGCCTTTTCATATTTCTGCTATATATGTCTTAAATTTTAATTTTCTACACCAAATTTTTAAAATCAAATTGACTTGTCAAAAGGCTGTATCATATGTTTTATGTTCCTTTTCAGACGTTATTAAAGATCCACGTTCCTCGTCCTCATTAATGCAAGCCATTCACTTTCATACGCACTAATTCATATATTATGTTTTTTTTTTCAAATTTTATTTACTTATATGCGGTAGGAAAGAATAATAAATATACAAGTCATCAAAATATCTAATTTATAAAGATTTTTTTTTCTTTTATACATTATACAAGTCATATTACTCGACAAAGTTATTATTTTGTCTATTTTAAGTGGAATATTACAGTTTTTTTTCACATAAAATTAATTAGGGGATACCTAAAAGAAAGTGTGAAATAGTTGTATAAATTTTACATTTAAGGGTTAGTGTGATTTCTCTTTTTTAAATGTTTGGACATATATTTTCACATATGGCACAGTTCACACAAAAAATAAAATAGAACTGTCGAAATATTGTTGAGTAATTTTCAAAAATATTATCTGTCTCTCATCCTTATACTTCATAATCACCCCTTTTAAAACTTTAATTTATTTAAATAAAAATACGGTAGAATATATCATACCATTTTTTCTATATGAAAGGAGAAGATATCTCCGTTTTTGTGAGTTGGGTAGAAAAATAATTAAATTAAACTGATTATAGTTTCGTCTTACGAGTCGGACATAAACACCTTCATTTGGCCCATTTTTAAGTGATTAGAGCTAATCTTTTATAATTTTTCATCAAATGCATCCCTTAAGACACCTTTATCAATAATACATCTATCTCGAATCTACCTCAATAAACTAATATTGAAAATTCATACATGCACACATATATATTTTACAACTTTACATATATGATAAAAAATAGTTATTTACAAATATACATATAGAAGATGATAGATGTCTCATTTCTATACAATATTTGAATATTAGTTTTATTTCTGTCACTGCCATGATTTTTTTTTTCCATTTTATGGGCTTACTTTTCTTTTTCTTTTAAGAGTGTAAGTATTTATCTCAATGTAATATTCTTGTTTATAGTAAATTTGTCATGACTGCACTTGTTATTAATTTGAATTCTAATTTCACAATTTGGTTCCGATTGGATTAAAATTTTAATGGTTAGTTTGTAAAAATAATGAAAGGATAGTAATTGTAAAAATATAATTCAGTAAATTACACTTTAAAAGTTTTCAATTGAGAAAAAGAATTTAATCAAACTTATATCTTACATTAAATGTGTAAAATCAAATTGACTTGTCAATAAGAGTAATATATTTTGTATATTCTTTTTAAATCTATCAATTCAAAAGATGAGAAGCAACGTAAATTATAGAATTGTCAAAACGAATAATTCAGCCTGGTCCGACTCGACATACTACAGATTGGTCACTTAGTGAGTCAACCCAACCCAGTTCACTTATTAGCGAGCCAAAAAAATTCGAATCCGGTCTTATCCACCTCGGGTTGGTGGGTTAAACGGGTTGATTTACTGACTCACTTAATTAGAAAATACAATTTTTTTCTTCAATCTCAAAAAAATAAATTATAATTTTGATTAAAATATAAATAAACTTCAATAGAATCCAAATTCAATCCAAAATAATGTTAAACTCCAACTACAAAACAAAATCACAAAAATATGAATGTGTTGGCTAAAAAAAACCTAACCTGACCCAAATGGAAAGCCCAACATAATAAAAAACAATTGTGCGACCGTTTTGCAAGTTGGTAAGCCAATCCGACTCACCACGAATTCAGTCCAAGTGAACGAATCTGTGATAGACAGAATTAACTTACGGGTTCCAATCCATTTTCACAACTTTAATAATTTAGGTGCTGAAAAAGTATGAAAGGGTTGTTTGAATTCTAAGTCTACACAAAAATGTTGGCATTGTAAAGTCTCTGCCTTTTTTTTCATCTGGTTTACTTATGCTACAATATTCTTCTCCCACTCCTTTTTTTTTTTCATTATTTTCATTTTGGTAGGTATTAAGCTGTTTATTTCAATTTTTTAATTCATAAATTTTGAGCACCAATATTCAAAAAGCGACAACGACTTTCAAACATGTCTCAATTAACTTAACGGAGACAAATTCCCTGCTTATCCATTTTAAGTAATTTTAAAGTTAAAATTTACAAATATTTTACATAAAAATTAGTAGAGAGAGACCTAAAAAGAAGTGGAAAATATTTGAGAGGCTATAAAAGATCCACATTCCCCTCTTGATTTAAGACCACCACATTTCTATGCACCAAAAAAACTTAATATTTTGGTTAAATTACTCTTTTGGTTCTTATATTTGTCAAGTAGTGTCGAATGGGTCCTCCAGCAGTTTTTCGTTGTCTCAATTTGATTCTTATTTTTTAAAAAATGATTCAATTTGGTCATTGTCGTCATCAATTTTGACCAAACGGTGTTAAAGTCAACGTCATATGTCAATTTCTTCTTTTTTTTGATTTTTTTTTTATTTTTTACATGTGTCACTTAATAGTTGTGTCATGTGTTAAAATGATTCAATTTGGTCTCTATATTTGTTTTTAGTTTCAATTTAGTCATAATTTTTATAAAAATGGAAGAAATATTTTTCCTCATTAAATTGAGACTCAATCTACTTTTTTTATAAATCTTATGCTGATGTTGTTACTAAATTTAACTTTTTTATTAAATATTTTTAGAAATATTTTTAAGTTAACTTTAAATTCTATACAAAACATTAAACTTTGATTTTGTTTTGAACTTGAAATTTAGTTCCTAAACTTATGTGTGAAGTTATTTGATTTTTAACTTTCATTAAACTTGTATAATATGATACACTTGATGCCTTTATATATGATGACAAAATTATTGAAATTAAATTTGGGGTTTAACTTTGTTTAATAATAAAACTAAAAAGAAAAATTGTTTAAAAATATATCTACAAATATTTAATAAAAATGTCAATTTTAGTAAGAATATGATCATAAGATTTATACAAAAGGTAAATTGAGTGTTAATTTGAGAAAGGATAATATTGTTTCATTTTTACAAAATTTGAAACTAAATTGAAACTAAAAACAAATATTGGGACCAAATTGAATCATTTTGACACGTGACACAATTGTAAAGTGACACGTGTAACAATAAAAAAATTTAAAAAAACCAGAAATTGACACGTAACATTGACTTTAACATCGTTTGGTCAAAATTGACAGTAATGACCAAATTGAATCATTTTTAATAAAACAAGGAACAAATTGAGACAACGAAAAAACTCTCTGGAGAACCAATTTGGTACTACTTGACAACCAAAAGAGTAATTCAACCTAATATTTTTTACTCTTTGATTACGAAAATTCAGTTAACTAAGGCACAAATGAAGGACTGATTTTGTTAATCGCATTTAAACAGACAGCAAAAAGTTATCTTTAATTAATGTTTTATTAACTCTTTTCAACACTTTAAATGTGTTTTTTTGTTTACATGGATTTCTTTTTCCTCGTCCATATTATAAGTTAGAAAATTAAGCACACTAAAAACCATAGAAAGAAAAAAATAGAAGTATTCCAACCCATTTTACGAGTTACGAAATTAGGACATCGTGACATGGAAATTCTGAAAATGAAATCAAAAGACTTTTAAAGTCCTATCCATTATATGGGTTACAAAATTACGACACCAACCATAGGTCATAAAATCTAAACTATTTTAAAGATCCAGTTATTTATTTTCCTAATATAATCAATTATATGAAAATGTATGAAAGAAATAAACGAGAATCATATATTTAAACAAGTTAACTTTTAGTTGTTAATTTTTTGTCCGCGGATAATTAAATCCACAGTCCTCTCTCCTAAACTCTACCAAACTAATTTTATTTTTCTAAATTGTTCTGTCAAAATAATTTTACAATTAACTAATTTCTTAAATAACTTTTGATGGTATTATTTTTTTAACTTGATTTCTTCTAATTGAAAAACAACAAAAGATTATTTTTTAAAATTAATACGAAAATCTATTTTTAAGACTCTTTATCAATTTGAAAGAGCTTGACTATAAATATCCGATTCAGTGTTTGACTCAGTCTTAGCCATCACATTTGAACTTTTTTTCTTATGTGCTGGAATATTCTAAGCTGTAGCAAACAAGAATAAATATACAAGTCATAAAAAACCTAACTTGTAAAGATTTCTTTTTCTTCTTTTATGCAACTTTTTGTTTTCATTATCAATTGTTTTGAAAAAGTTATTTGCGTACAGTGCATGTGTAAGTTTTACATTTATGGTTTAATATGATTATTCTTTTTAAAAGTTTCTATCTATTTTTCACAGATGCTCCATTTCACACAAAAAATAAAATATGACGACATTCAGAAAGAGTGGTTTTTTTTTTCAAAAATATTATTTGTCCCTCATCCTTATACGCCATAATATCAACTTTTAAAACTTTAATTATCAAACTTTTATTACGTAAAAAAACATTTCATACAATTTTCTATTTGAAAGGAGAAGACCCCTCCAATTTTATTTGTGTTGGGTAAAAAGATAAAATCTGTGAATTTTAATTTGGTGATATCCGGAGACATGAATAAGTGTCAGATGAAAGTGTGAAAGAAAGAAATAAACTCTGATCTTACATTTAATCAGAATAGTTTTAGCGTTAATTATTTTAATATTCTACTTCCCAACTTTTTTGGTGTTCCAAGACGAAATCTTGTTTTAAGTAAATAACACAAGTTCTGCATTATTAACGTAATTCTAGCTTTTATTTAATCCAATTTCAATAGATAATTAGCTTTTTAAAAAAAAAAAAAAAAAACTAACTTCTATATGTTATTCAAAATAAAAATAATTTACAGTAAATTTGTTTACACGCCCTTCACAGAGTTTCTAAGCTTGATAAATATTCTGGGGTTTAATAATTTTGTAACAAAAATGAAATTTTGTTATTTTTAATGTTTGGATAAATTAAAATCTTAAAATTGATTTTTATTTTTGGAGAATACAAGAGCATGCAGCTAAGATATCATTACAAAAATTTAAAGTTGTCAAAATGGATAATCCGGCCCGACCCGGCTCGACTCAACCCGACTCACTTTTTAGCGAGCCAAAAAAATTCGAAACCGGCTCGACCTATCACGGGTTGGCGGGTTAAACGGGTTGGCTCACAGGTTCACTTAATTAAAAAAAATTATTTTTTTTCAGTCAAAATTAAATTGTAATTCTAATTAAAATCTAAATAAACTTTAATACAATCCAAATACAAACCAAAATAAAAAAAAAATACAAATTATTTATGTGTTGGATAAAAAAACAACCTAACATGACCCAAATGTAAAGCCTAACTTAATAAAAAAAAAAAAAACACTTGTGTGATCCTTTCATCCAGGGATTGGTGAGCCAACCCGGCTCACCACGGGTTCAACCCGGATGAGCCGGGTTCTAAATGAGTCGGGTCAAAAATCAACTCGTATTGAAATTTGTACAAAAATTTCAACCCAACCCCATGATGAGCCGGATTGACTCGCGAGTTCCAAATAAGAATTAAATTCTTTTAGAACTCTCTTCAATCACGGAACTGATTGCTCCCTGACACAAATAAGAATAATGCAGATGAATGATATCAGATTGAAAGAAAGAAATAAAAACAAAGTATCGCAAATACTTAATTAAACTTAGTCTTTCATATAAATATATGCCATGGTAAGATGTATTATTTCAGAGAGGGTTTTGTCACTATTTGCATGTTTACAAAAAAATCATTCTTCTCTAAAAAAATCTTTTTTTTTTTTGGTATTATAGTATAAGTAGATTAAGATTATTTACATGTGCTCTAATTCCAAATTCATTTTACTTGTTAGAAAATTAAGCGCACTAATCACATAAAAGAAAAAAAGAAATTAGCCTAAAGACTTTAAAATGTTAGTCTTTGTAATGTTGTCCGCTTTGTCGATTACAAAATTAGTTCATCAATGAAAACAAAAAGGGGAAAGAGATAAAATTGATAGAGACGCTTTGATGAGTTGTTGATATTTGTAGTAGTGCACACATTTTATGGGATAGAAAATAGATCACTAATAACAAGGAAATAGAAAAATGAATAACTGTCCAAAACTTTTAATCTTTCTAATTGTGCCCATTTTATGGAATAGAAAATTTGGTTGTCATATACCAAAGACTAAGCTATTTCAAATATGGAGTTGTTTGTTCCTCATGTAATCCATTTTATGGGTTAAAGAAAAGTGATGGATACACTACAACAAAAATCACTTTAGATAACGACATAAAATTATGATCTAAATTATAAAAATTGTAGTCTAAAGATTAAACTACAGTGTTTTAGACGTGGTATAAGTGAGTGTAACTATAGATAATAGATAACGATTTTTAGTATGAGAATACTTTTAGAACTGTTGCTTAAAATCCTCATAATAAAAATAGTTTTTTAGGTGGATTTTAGACCATATTTTTATTGGTTTTGCCTACATAAATTAAAGCAACATTTCTATTATCATAGACTTTTATGATATTTATACAACATTTATAAAAATGTTGTTTATTATGTGTTTAGGCCACATTTATTTAGTCGTTGTCTAATTTAGTGTGGTCTAAACTATAAAATATTGTAATGATAGGTACAATATAATAATGTAAAAATAAAAACAACTCAACATACTATCATTCAAAATGTCTATCTTATTTATTTTTCTTTGGAAATTTTAGAAATTAATTTACATATTAGCCTATAAAAATAAGAAGGAATTAGCATAAGAATAAATAGAAATTAAGGAAATCAAGACTAAATTTATTGGATTTTATTTAATTATAAATGGTTAGTGAGTTTTAAATTTAATTAGCATAACCACCTACCTTTCCATTATTAGAATGAACAATGTTATATGGAAAATTGGTTTAGCGTGAAATTCACATGTTTGTGAAATTAACATGTTTAGCGTGAAATTAACATGGAAACGGCGGTTTAGAACAAGTAAAAAAATGGTCTGAATAGCCGAAGCAACAAACATGGCATTGAAGCCAAGGAGGAATCCTTTGATGAAGAAACTTCAAAGATCGGATTTGGAGAGCTCGAACTTCATCAATAAAAGTTGCAATCCAGAGAAAACTATCGTAAGAAGGAAATATCAAGATTGGATTATCAGAGCAAGAAGTTTTAGTCACAAGAAACCTTGCATAGAAGGAAAACTTGCTTCTAAAGCGTTGAGAATAAAGTTGTAGCCACAAGTGTATTTTCTATAAAAATATAGTATTATTCTATTTTAGGCAATTTCTTTATATTCTTTTCTTAGGATTTCTCTCTAAACTTATTGTAATATCTTAGGAAAGTATGAGAGGGAAACAACTATTCCATATGCTTGTTAGGAAGGTCATCAACATGAATAGTTAAACTCTCTTATATTAAAATTGGATGTAATCTATTATGGTTTCATGTATTGCTATTATTTATCTATGATATTTTCTGTTATTCATCGTTAATGATTTGGTTTGTGTTCTTATGTTTAGATGAATTGATCATTCATCTTATTTAACCGATTTGGATTGAGTTATAAAACTAATCTTTAATCTAAGTCCAACCAAGTCATCTAATTTATTTAGATGCTAGGAATATACTTAAATGTTTTATTTGAGTTAAAGGTCTTGCACTTAAAGTAAAGGTTTATGCATCAAAGTTTGAGGAATCAATATTGTGCTTGAGATCCTTAGGGTCTAAACTTAATGAATTGATTTAGACCTACCTTAGAACTTTTAGTAGCAATGAATGATTGTTCCACTATTTGATAAAATCGTAAAAGTACAATTGATGAAGATAGATGAATTTCAATCTCAATATTTATCTATTGATTACTTTCAATCTTTTACTATATTGTTTAAGCCACTCACAACATTATCATCAAAACCGTAGCAAATCAAAACAGAGTTAAATTACTTGAATATATGTACAAGTCTTTATGAATATGACACTTGTGTATACTATAATTGATCCATTACACTTGTTGGGATTAGAACAAAGAGGTTAACACATACTAAAACAAAATCAAAGAACTAATGTAAGTTTCACCTAAGTATATTAGTAAATAAAGGGATGAAAATGGGAACCACGAAAAGATAGAGTAATTCCTCACATGCATTTAGAACTCTTATAATAGTACATCGTCTGAGAATACATTTTTCTAGCATAAGCATACCAATAAGTAGGAGTAGAAACAAAAGCTTAACATAAATTTAACGAGGTTCAATGTCTCGAGACTCAATGTCTCGAGGCTAGAGGTGTCAATTTGGCCCAGCCCACAGGGTTTGGCCCTGGCCCATGTGGGCGAGGGCCAAAAAAGCCCACATTGAAAAAAAGCCCCCAACAAAGAAGCCCACAGGGCCAAAAGCCCTACAAAAACCCTGTGGGTTAGGGCCAACTCATGGGCTTTCATCTTCCACATGAAAAATATATTATTTTTTAAAATATATTACTATCTGTGGGACAGGCCCAACGAACCGGACAAGCATGACGACCCGAATAGGTCTAACGACTCAGACCTGCCCGACGACCTCGACAAGAACGACGACTCGAACGGGCCCGATGATCCAAACAGGCCCAACAACCCGAACGGGCCCGACGACCCAGACGGGCCCGAATACAGGACAAACCCGAGAACACGGACGGGCCCAACGACATGGAAGGGCCCGACGACCCAGACGGGCTCGATGACCTGGACGGGCCCAATGACCCGGACAGGCCCGACGAACCTGACACGCCCTATGACCCAAACAAAACCGACGACCTGAACGGGCCCGACGACCCGTATGGACCCGACGACCCAGATAGGTCCTACATCCCAGACGGGCTTGACGAAGCAGATGGGACCGACGACATAGACATGCCCGACAACCCATACGGGCCCGACGACCCAAACGGGCCCAACAAGTCGGATGGGCCTAACGACAAAGACGGGCCATACGAACAGGCCTGACGACACGGATGGGCCCGCCGATCCAAACGGGTCCAATGATCCAGACAGGCCCAATGACCCCAACGAGCCCGACAACCTGTATGGACCCAAAGACCCGAACGGGCCCGAAGACACGTAGGGGCTCGATGACCCACATGAGGCCGACGGACCCGACAACCAGGACGGGACCGACGACCCGGATGAGAACGACGACCCGGACGAGTCCGACTACCCGGACAGGCCCGACACCCAGTCGGGCCCCATGACCCTGACGGGCCCAATGATCCGAATGGGCCGGACGGACCCGACGACCCGGACGTGATCGACGACCCGGACGGGATCGACGACCCGAACAGGCCGGATGATCTAGACATGCCCAACGACACGAACAGGCCCGACAACTCGAACGGGTCGTCCGGCCCGTTCAGGTCATCGGGATCGTTCGGGTTGTCGGGCTCGTTCGGGTCGTCTGGCACGTCTGGGGTGTCGGGCCCGTCTGGGTCGTCGGGCCCGTTCGGGTCGTCGGGCCCGTTCGGGTCGTCGAGCCCGTTCGGGTCGTCTGGCACGTTCGGGTCGTCGGGCCCGTCGGGGTCGTCGGGCCCGCTCGCGTCGTCGGGCCCGCTCGGGTCGTCGGGCCCGTTCAGTTCGTCTGGCACGTCTAGGTCGTCGGGCCTGTTTAGGTCGTCGGACCCGCTCGGGTCATTTGGCACGTCTGGGTCATCGGGTCCGTCTGGTTCGTTGGGCCCGTTCGGGTCATCGGCCCGTTAGGGTCGTCGGGCTCGTTCGGGTCGTTTGGCACGTCTAGGTCGTCTGGCACGTCTAGGTCGTCGAGCCCGTTCCGATCGTCGGGCCCGTACGTGTCATCGGGCCCATTTGGATTGTTGGGTCCATACGAGTCGTCAGGCCCGTTCGGGTCGTTGGGCCTGCCTGGATCATTGGGCCTGTTTGAGTCATTGGGCCCGTTCGAATCGTTGGCTCGTTCAGATCGTTGGGCCCGTCTTGGTCGTAGGACCCATCTGGCTCGTTTGGCCCGTCCAGGTTTCGGGCCCGTTTGGGTCGTTGGGCCCGTCCGTGTTGTTTGGCATGTCCGGGTTGTCAGGCCCGTCCTAGTCGTCGGGCCCATCTTGGTAGTCTGGCCCGTCCAGGTTTTCGGGCCCGTTTGGGTCGTCAGGCCCGTCCGTGTTGTCTGGCATGTCCGAGTTTTCAGGCTCGTCCTGGTCGTCGGGCTCATCTTGGTCGTCAAGTCTGTCCTTGTCATCGGGCACGTCCTGGTCATTGGGCTCGTCCGGGTCGTCGAGCTCGTCCGAGTCATCGGGTCCGTTCGGGTCGCTCAACTTGATCTTTGACTCTGGCTTAATGTTGTATTATTTGGGAGCTAACCCACATTAGCCCTAGCCCTAACCCACTAGAGAGGGGGCTTTGGGGGCTGGGGCTTTTTTTTGGCCCCCTCATTTGGGGGCCCCCTAAAAGGAGGATTTATGAAGAGTGGGTCAGGGCTGGCCCGTGGGCTAGGGACCAAATTGACACCTCTACTCGAGGCTTAGACCTATGAATATTCAACACAAGTATTATTATTTAATATGCAACTTTTTTTTGACTAAAATTATAAACCTTCCGATGATATATATTCAAGTCCTCTTTACACTCAAGAGATTTATTAAATTGTGATAACAACATTTCAATTTACACTTCATATTTATAATAGTTTTTTCCTTTTTTCGTTCTTCATATTTATTGATACGAGACTTTAATGAATATCCAGTTGAGAACTGTGGAAATCACTCTGTCTCCCATGTTTCACCAGCTTAAGTCTCCACCCGTTACCCTTAAATCAAGAAATTATAATGACATCTCTAGCCTCTAACAAGTTATACTTGATGCCCACTCTTTTTTACTACTTTCACTGAGTTTAAAGGTACATTTTGTTGCAGAAAGAAAAATTACTTGATCATTTCGCTTGTAATGACTAGAAGAGTTGCTCAGCAAAGATAATATGTGACTGAATGAAGGTACGCAAAGAGAATATGTCTCTTGCTACAAAGTTTTCACATACCATAAAAATGCATTTATGCATATTTTAAAGAGAATATAAATTATCCAGATTTCTTAAACCATCAGTACAAGAATTTTTCAATTTTTTTTAATCTTTTCCTGCATATTTTTTGCATGAAAATCATGAAATAAAAAATATGTTTTCTGAGAATTTTCGCATGCATTTTAAAAATTTTATAAAATATTTGCAAGAAAAGTATCAAAAAGTATAAATATTTTCAGTAATAGAGTAATAAAGATGACAGCCGCATAAGAAGAAGAGTTAAGATAAAGGAGCTATTGAGCTGAAACAAGTTTTTGCACTCTAATTTGGAGGCTAGTTGCTTAATTCAGAAAGGCCCAACAGAAGATCAAAATGATAGATTTATCACTCTGCTTTCAGTGATTTTAAATTATAGGTTATAACATGCAGACAATCTTCGATGTCAAAATTCCTACCCTGTCAAAACCACATTAATTTCTAAAAGCCAAGGTGTGAAAAATGTAGTAACGTTGGTGGTTGAATCGAGTTTCATCAAATATAGAAAAGCATTTGAAATTACGTTATTGAGAAGAGTGACACTCGACTGCTTCATCAGTTTTGATTAATACTGATGAACAATTGAAGACTATCATGTATGAAACAGAATTGACATTTTTCACAAAAAGTGACTGATTAACTTTTGGATTACTATATCTCTAATTGTTAACTCTTGACAGATATATTGTTAACTCCATACCTTCTCAATACATAGATGGAGTCTGCAAATGGTCTTTCATACAGGGCACAATATATTATAGTTTTCATAGTTTCGTCTGAAATGTTCACAATGTAATGTTTTCAATGGTTTTTTTTTTTTTTTTTTTTTTTTTATTTTAATCATTTTTTTA
>Ga0214544_1004536_pt1 | contig 27838 bp, 31 predicted proteins | sample CNSS3metaG_FD_160074 | JGI IMG/M metagenome (GOLD analysis project Ga0214544, IMG submission 160074) | Root nodule microbial communities from cowpea collected in UCLA plant growth center, Los Angeles, California, USA - CNSS3 | ecosystem: Host-associated > Plants > Roots > Nodule | place: USA...
CTGTCTTATATAAATGTTGTCTTTCTCAGGGAGGAATCCGAGGGCAAGTTGAAGGGAATTCTTGGTTACACCGAAGATGATGTGGTCTCCACCGACTTTGTGGGTGACAGCAGGTATAAATTATGCCACAGTTGGGAAATTATTCATACCTGGTCGTTGTAGTGATGCTTAGGGTCCAAGTTTTTGTTGCATTTCATTTTCACATTATTCATTTATCTGTTATTGAACCCTTTTGTCCAATCGTTGTTTCAGATCAAGTATTTTTGATGCAAAGGCTGGAATTGCTTTGAACAAAAATTTTGTGAAGCTCGTCTCGTGGTACGACAATGAGTGGGGATACAGGTAATTGACCTTAGACCTTTCTTGTGTAGAACAGTTTGGTAGTGCGTCATGTAACAGGTTGTTGGTTGGTTAATTAACCTAATTGGTAATTAAATTTAGCCAAAAATCTAATCGTACCAATTATATATGCTTCATTATCATTATTACTTTTATTAATTCAGCTAGATCTAATACCTGTGTTCCTTGTCTTGCAGCTCACGTGTGATTGACCTGCTTGTTCACGTTGCCAAGAACTCCCTTTAAGCTGTTACTGCACGGTAGCATGTCTACACGTTAGTACCATATGTTTGTGTCTAGCTGCGATTTTAGTGTCTTGCTCGTGCAAAAATGAGTAGTCTGAATAAATCGGTTTCAGGAACCATTGTTGTTACCCTGCTAGGAGCGTTAAGCTCTTTTTTGTTTTGCCTCTTCTGTGTGGGGAGGGGATGGAGTTTTTGGTTTTTTATGTACTTTGCTGTTGTACTCGGCTTCATCGATTCTGATAATAGTAGACATCTGCCCTCCATTTTTCAGTATTGATTCATGCTTTATATATTTTTTTTCCGTATGTTTTTGCACATTTAAAACTTGGGATTCTAAGTTAACTTTCTTGGTTTTATAAAATTTAAACGTGGTTCGATCAGTGTATGATTAATTTTTTATGAAAACATTGTCGAAAAGTTATACGAAGTTGTTATTCCTTAAACTTCAAGACAAACCAGCCATTCATTCACTTGGCCAGTCTTCTGGTTTTTAATTTAAAGTGATGATATACGAACAAGGTGGCTGTATTTGCGATTATTGCCTAAGATTCCTTTGGTTTTAAATCTTTCTTCTCTGTTCTATTTGGATCATGTTAGATTATAAGATTTTTCTTGTGCTATTTTTGTCTATTTGTCTCTATGTATTTCAATATCGTATTGCAAGCATTGGACTACCATTTTAATACCGTCCAAAGTTTTGATTATGTTGCTATCCTCTAGAGATGAACGAAACAGGTGCAAAATAATTTAGGAAATGGAAAGCCTGTGCTATATTGAAAGTTTAAAATTATTAAATACTTTAAATTTTGAAAACTTTACAAAGCTTTCAAAATGACACGTGAATATGAACAACCGTTCACACGGGTAACACGTGTCTAATATTTGTAAGCCAAATTTTGACTTTCAAGCTCTGTTTATAATTTTGACTTCATAACTAGGAATATCTCAATATCTTTTTAAAAGAAAAATTATTGTTTTAATGCGAACTGTACTCGTATGAGTTCTTTAAAATTAGGAAAAATGTATGAGGGTTTTTTTTAAGCCTTTGTTTATGTTGTTCTAACAATATTAGTGATAAAAACGTGAAGGTTCAAAGTATAAAATAGGTTTTTGTCTATTTAAAATATTTGAAATTCAGTTTTAGCTTTTAAAAAAAAGGATCAAAATGTAAAAAGAGTCCATCTGTTTTCTTTTGTTTTTCGTTCATGCTCAACGGCAGTAAAAGAAGTTTACGTTACCCTCTGTTTCTTAACATGTCCAAAATATACTTTGAGAACCTGGTACATATAAATCAATGTCCAATCATAAGTTCACAAACCAAAAAAATTGTTGAGTTTACGTTTGGAAGAAATTCTTTGTACTGTACATATATTTTAACATAATTAGAATGAATTCTATTAGATTTAAAAACCAAAGAAATGCTTAGTGGGAAGTTGTAGATTTACGAAGTTGTTTAAGGAAGAAGATCTGAATTGAGTTTGAGATACGCAAATAATGAGAAGTGGACAAAAGTACACGGTGAAACAATTAAGGCAGGCATGTCCTATTATCCCAGTTTTTGGACATTTCATTGTTTTATTGAATCAAATATCTGGCACCCTCTAAGCACTGCCACATGTTTGGAACCCTAAAAAGAAAGTAAAAGGCGAGTGTGTGGTTCCAAAATTTAAAGCCACACATCTATCGGAACATTTAAATCCTTTGTGCCCACTGAATCTGATCCACTTCCTTTCCTTGTCCTAATAAAACACAAAGCATAAACGGAATAGTGTTGCATACTTACGTCAACTATCTATTCACCCTACATTTATTTCTTTTTCTGTAAACTAGGATTATCAAATTTCATCTTTTAACATCATTGAATTAGTTTTAAGCAATTTAATGAATATCGAGTTAGTTTTTATAATTTAAGGTATGTTATACCCAAATATTTGTTGGTAAAAATAAAGTGAATTGATTTTTTTCCATTTAGTTATGCATGCTACTTTTATAAAACTCTAACTTTTTTCAAAAGTTTGTGTGTATAAGTTAATTTTAGCCTATAAAAACAATTTATTTTAAATTCTTCTTTTTGTTTTCCTTTTATTAGGACTTCTCATTTTTATTTTTATTTTTGTACAAACGGGTTTGAGACATGAAATACTAAATTTGTTTCTTTTAATATAACTTTCAAATATAACGAATAAGATTACTTCATTCTGCAACGGAATATGCGCTCACGTTTTATTGGATGAAAATTAAACACAAAATTATGAAATCAAATGATGTTTGCGGAAATCACACGTTTACTTTATAATATATGATTTTTGTCAATTTTGAGCAACCCTTATTTCTGTCAGTTATCCTTTTTTAAGTATTAATTTATTGTAAAATATGAATAAGGTTTTGATGATATCAAAACACTTTACCAAATGAGTAAGTATCTGGTCAGAAGTGAAAATATGATCAGACGACTAAGAGAAAGCATCTAATGGAAGTAGTGAGAATGAGAAATTGATCAATGGTATTCGAAGATCAAAATACATTATGTGTAGTATTGCTTGCATATGCTAAATGGATTTATATTCATGCATTGTATGTGTCAATGAAAGCAATAAGTATGGTAAAAGTAAAGGCCAAATCTAAGGCATCAAACGAGTCTAAGTAGGGATGTCAACGATACAGGTAGGGTACGGATAGTAGCTTCCACGTATCCTACCTACTGAATAAATATCTGTCCCGTAGTACCCATATCCGTCGGGTACCTGCATATTTTTTTAATATCCATAAATATTCACGGGTACTCGTATGATTTAAAAAAAATATTTAACAACTTTTTAATCGTAAATTCAAATAAAAATACAATACATAACATTCATAAATTTTAAACAAAGTCTAAATAACTCATTTAAATAGTATGTGAATGATAGTTTACAAAGAAATGAATTTTTTTTAAACTATTTGATAAAAAAATAAGTCATTGAAAATCAATATGTTAATATTTTAATCATGTTTTTTTTTCTTAATTTAAATTAGAGTATAGCGAGTATTGGTATCCACTGGTACAAATACTATGATACTCGTACCCACCCCGATAACATGCGGGTATTAAAAATACTCATACCCGTTACCCGCGGGTATCCATTTACAATATCCATTTCCTACCCATTGCGGGTTTTATCTATGAATACCCGCGGATACGAATGTTTTTGACATCCCTAAGTCTAAGAGTTAAATGAGTCAAAGTATTAGATGAGTCTAATAGTAGAAATCATTAGGTGAATGCATTAAATGACTCAAGTCTCTAAACAACCTAAGTCATTGTGCTAGACGACTAAAGTGTTAGATGACTAAGGCATTAGATAACAAAGGGTTAGACGATCCATAACAACTTAAGTTATTAGACGACCTAAGTGTCGGACAACCTTTAATGCTTTTATGGAGTGCTTTGATGATCTGAAACAGGTTTTTGATCTCATGATTATCCATCCAAATTGATATATTGATACAAGTGTTTGAAACAGATATTCAATGAAATGAATTACAACGAATTATGGAAGAAGAAAGCTTTTGAATCAAACGTTCGAATAAAATTAATATTGAAAAATATATAATGAATGAACTGTTTGAGTGAATGAAGGATATTATTGCTCTAACAATTCAAATGAAGAATCAAGTTGCACAAAGTTTCCTTAACATGATAATTTGTGAACGTTGAAGAAAGAAGAATCAAAATCAACTTTGAGCTCAATCACAAAAGGAAATAAGATATCCTAAAGAACATTGACTAATTCAAAATTGAAGTTTTGAAGAATGATGTTGAAGAATAATCAAATTAAAATAATTGATCAAGGCATTCCATATCAAGAAGATTGTAATGAAGAGCTTCAATTCAAATTCTTAACGGCCACCTGAAGCAACATCTATATAATGAAGACTGAGCCATTTGAGAAGAAAAAAAAGAACAAGAGAAAATGAGAAAGCATAAAGTGTTATAAATTTGTCATATTTATGTTAGCACAAGTGACCTTGGTGCATGGATTTGATGAAGCAAGTGCATAAGATCATGTGTGGTTGATAAAGAACTGATGAAGATTCGTTGTTGATCAAGCTTATGGATTCTTATATCTGGAGTAATGACGTAGGATCGTCTCAGGTTTTGGGTGAATTTGGGTCTCACACAAAATGGGTATGAATCCTAGGACGAAAATCAACGAAATGGGATGGAACGGGGATAACATTGAAACATGAATCGATTAGAGGATGGAGTGAGCGAAGGAAGCCACACCACTTGCGGGAAACTCAAGATAAGACCATTGTCGCTACTAGGGTGGAACACCCAAGATAAAGACTGTGAGATTTAACACACACTTAAAGGTGTAGAGAAACTCTCAATTCATCAAATTTATCTTTACAATGAAGATAAATCTCTATTTATAATCTAAGAGTAAGTTGCCCTAAAATTAGGTCAAACTAAACATGGCTTAACTCCTAAATACTACCCTTAATTAAAGAAAACACAAAATAACATATGTGAAGTTTTCAAAATGTGTTGCTTTCGCTAGGCGCCACCCTTCCGTTGGTCATGCCTTCATCAAGTTATCATGAAGATCTCAAAGCTTGTAGATTGCATTGTATTTGTAGACTATATGACATATGATAGATGTCTTTTGTCTTGTGTTTGTCCTTTTCAATCTGTTAAAAGGATTTTAATAGGTTAAAAGGCTTGTTGCATATAGTTCTGGTATGAATATGTTCAATCAGTTGAATAGTTATTCAATCGATTGATTTCACTTAAGTCAAGTGAAATCAACATATGTATGGACAAATCAACATGTTGAATTCACTTATGACCAAGCTATATAAGCTGAATTTTTAGAGAGTGGAATAACACTTTAGATCTCTGAGTGCGATAAATAATGATACGAATTTGGAAAACTCTCTATCTCTCTAGATTACACAGTGTGCAACTTATGTTTGAAGATCTTGATATCCTTGAGCGAAGTTTTGCTTGCTTGAAGCAAGAAGAACACATGTTCGATTGGCTAGCGAGAGTTTCCATCAAGTTTGGTTGTTTTTGTGCTTCTATGTGGTTCCTAGTGTGATTCTAGGTCTATAAGTGAGATTGTTTTAGTGTAGGGGATATGATTCTTTTGGGATTCAAGAATCTTGGTGTTTTGATTTATTCAAAAGTGTAATCTTTGATGGATTTTGTAAAACTTTTGATATAATGCACGATCAGACTCAGGTTGTCTTGATAAACTGGAGTAGCTCAGGTATTGAGTGAACCAATATAAAAATCAGTGTGTGATCATCTCTCCCTTATCTTGTTCTTCATTTAAATCTTAAGAAAACTCACTAAATCAATGCTTGTAAGGTGCGCATGTATTTTTACATTATTTGGTAATACAATTAGGTTGGATGTACTGATTGGAACAAATCTTGTTTGATAAAGAATGTTGGTTGAGAGAGTTTGGTGCTTTTTGTGTTTCTAGATAATTTTCCAGAATATCAATTGGTTGATTTTATCTTTTAATCTGTTGAATCGCATGAATAGATTAATCTGTTATTTTTATTGTTAATCGACTGAAAAGTATGATTCTGCAGCAATACATCTTTGATTTACTAGTCAATTGAATTCGTTTTAAAAGGGTTTTCATAAGTTTTAATTGGACATAATTTTAATACTCAACTAATTCAGCCCCCCTTCTTAACTTATAAAGATCTTTTAAACCTACAATTTATAGTGTCTAAGAGAAATTGGGTTGAAAGTTTATAAACACTAAAACATATTGAGGTCAAGAAAGGGAAATGGGTTGAATTGACCTTCTAAGATAGTGATCAATTTAAAAAACTATGATTTTTTATTTATTTATGATTGACCAAAAGTTTTAGGTATCCTTCATTGTTGCATTGTTCATTTAATCAATTAAAATAGAAAAATAATTGATTGAAAAATTGGCAGAAATGACAGTGATATTTACACTTCATGCATGATATAGTTTTCAATGAATTGGAAACCAATGACAAATCAAGATATTTTCAATTAAGCAAATTTAATCTCAAAATGCCTGGTTATATCGATTTTTGTCAATCAAGACTCAAGTTATTAGTTTTCTTGATGATTTAAGTTTGAAGCAATGAATAGGAGATTTTCACATAATAAGCAATCAATCTTACGGATTGCATCACCTCTTATTATCTCTGTACCACACCCAACCGAGCTCAATCAAATAAATAAGAAATACATCAAGGCAGCCAAATATTCAGCCTAGGCCGAGTAAATCTAACTCATACCGGATCTGGTCGACAACCATAGAAATGATAAACCTCACGAGCATGCCAAAGACAACCCAAGTACACGACCTGGGCCGTCATGGTCTCGAATTTAAATGAACAAAGGTTAAAATAACAACAAAATGGCCAACACAGATAGTACACGGCCAAGGACGACATCTGGTAAGCCAAGAAATAAACGGATCAAACCTCCCTCGAAGACTTAGTAAGATGGAGGTCCTCGCGTTCGATAGACCTTGAGGGGCCTGGGTTAGGGCCCATGCCCATTTATAACCCAGGCTAGGGCCCAAACCAAGGCCCATCCCATTAGGTAAACGAACATCATTAATACTCTATAAATACGCATGGACCCCACGAAATTAAAGGTACGCATTCATTAATCACTGATTTGACTCTCTAAGAGCTTTGACTTACTTGAGCTTCGGAGACTCTTCTGCAGGTAACCCCTCCTGGGTTCAAGCTGACATGTATCAACCGGGGAGAGGCCAAATGAAGAGATAGCGGACTACATGGTAAGGTGACACTTGTGCCTAACTCATCTTATTTGTTCTCTGCAGGAACAATTGGCGCCCACCGTGGGGCACGAGACGAACACCTTTAGTACCCGTTTTTCTCTGAAGATGGTTTCCACCCGTAGCAAAGCTGGAGTGAACAAGCAAGCGGATGCTGGTCCCTCTAGACCTCCTAGCATCACCCCTGATCTGGCCGCCATCCTAGACGGCCAAGCAAAGATGCAACAGGAACTCGCAGATTTGAAGAAACGCAACACTGATGAAATGGAGGCATTAAGGCAAGAGAACTCTCGCCTGAGGCGAAGGATCGAGGCTGATCCCAATCTGAAGGGAAAAGCCAAAGAAACTTCTGAAGCTGTGAAGTCTCCGGCCTTCCAGCCCACAGAGGAAGAAAGTGAATACAATCCCACCCCTCACACCTTCACCACCACCCAACAGACACCCGTTACCTATCCCCATCACTTTCCACCTAGTCAACCGGGGCTTACCGCACCCCCAACCCCCGTCGTTACCCTCCCTACCACCCAGATCCCCTACAACATACCCACCACCCTACACACCACATATATCCCACCCTATAACCCACAATACCTTCCGACAACCCACATTCCCCCTCACAACATCACCTCCACCTTTCCCGCTATGATCAACCACCCCGTTCCACCTCACCTGCTCCCCCCTCACTAGCCCAGACGCCGTCACCCATTCACGGATTTTATCGCCAACACCCCTCTCCCAGCCCAGTGGGAACCTTTCACCCTGGATCGCTATACTGGCGACACCGACCCTGACGAGCACCTTAAAGTCTACATCACCCACGTCGCCTTGTACATATCCCAAGACGCAGTCTTTTGCAAAGCTTTCCCCACCACCCTCAAAGGCCCTGCCCTAGAATGGTTCACAACTCTTCCGCACCAACAACGTCTATCTCCACCCACCTGCCTCCATGCACGAACTTAAGTTGCGTGCAGCCGACTATGTCCGCATGGAGGAAATGCAAACACTTCACACTAAATTCTGCAACGACTACGCAGCCACCACCGCCAACCCCACCCCACAACCTAACCCACGCCCTGATACCCGCCCACGCAAACCCCGCCAACCTCGCTTCACCATATACGCCCCCTTACCGTAACCCGTTCCCGCATACTCGACGAAGCCCTCCAAGCCGATCTAATCCCTTCACCACGCAAGACAACCACACCCCCCAACGCCGACATGACCAAATATTGTCGTTACCACCGTAACCATGGCCACACTACAGAAGAATGCAAAGCACTCCAGGATAAAATAGAAGAACGGGTCCGTGCTGGCCACTTTCGCCGCTTCATCCGTAGAGATGACCATTCCTCCTCCTCTCGATCCCGTCACCCTCCTCGAGACGACCACAGACGTCCACCACATGACTCCCATCACAACAGACACCTCACCCAACCCAACAATCAAGAACCAGAGCCCGCCCGCACCGACATCACCCCTGCCGACCCCCCTTACGAGACACCATTAACACCATCTCTAGTGGCTTCGCAAGCGGAGGCTCCACCTCTTCTGCCAGAAAAAGACACCTCCGCCATATACAATCCATCAACCACATCACCCATTCCCACCACAGATGCCGTATGCCTCCTATCGTATTCACAGATGATGACTTCCACGGCCTCGACCACCAAGAAGATGACCCCATGGTCATCACTGTTGAAATCGAAAATTACGCTGTTAAGAAAGTCCTAGTTGATCAGGGCAGCTTTGTTGATATCCTCTACTGGGCCACTTACCAAAAACTTCAACTTCCTGACACCGCTATGATCCCATATGACGAGCCAATATATGGCTTTTCTGGCGAACAGGTATCCACACGGGGCTACATTGACCTCCACACCGTCTTTCGGGATGGAACCCAGACCAAAACCATCCAAATCCGCTTCCTTATCGTCGACGCGCCAACATCCTACAACATCCTCCTGGGCCGTCCTTCCCTCAATACCCTTGGCGCAGTCGTCTCCACCCCTCACTTGGCCATGAAATTTCCTGCCCCATCCGGAGACATCCTGACCATACACTACGACCAGCGCTTGGCACGGAAATGCTACATGGCCAGCTTGCGACCACAACTCCCAATCCAACAAACCAACCATATCGAACGACCCCCTGGTTCCAGCATAGCCCTATCCGGCGAAGACCTTGACCCCAGAATAGGTCGGGATGTCCGCCTCAAACCAGTTGAGGACACCTCTCCTCTAAAGCTTCCCAATGGTCACTCTATTAACCTAGGCACCGGTTTAAACTCTGATGAGCGTGCCACCATCACACCCATCCTTATCAACAACACGGATCTTTTCGCCTGGTCGGCCGCCGACCTCCTTGGAGTGGACCCCCAGGTGGCATCCCACAAACTATTCATATATAAAGAAGCCCGCTACGTATCCCAGAAAAAACGCAAGCTTGGTGAAGAGCGTCGGCAAGCAGCCTAGGTCAAAGCCGACAAGCTACTGAGCGCAGGATTTATAGAAGAAGCTTAATACACCACTTGGCTTTCTAACGTTGTCTTGGTGAAGAAAACCAATGGCAAATGGCGGATGTGTGTAGACTACATGGACTTGAACAAGGCTTGCCCTCGCGACGCCTTCCCCTTACCCAACATTGATCGACTTGTGGACGGCGCGGCAGGAAACAAGGTGCTTAATTTTTTGGATGCGTATTCAGGGTATAACCAAATCCCCATGGCCGCAGCAGATATGCACAAAACTGCCTTCATCATGGACGATGCCAACTACTTCTATAGAGTCATGCCCTTTGGCCTCAAAAACGCTGGGGTAACTTACCAGCGGCTAATGGACAACGTGTTCAGCCACCTAACGGGGCACTGTGTCGAAGTATACGTCGACGACATGGTTGTCAAGTCCCCAAGCCATCACCAACACGCTAAAGACCTGTCAGTAGTGTTCTCCGCGCCGCGCCAGTATAACCTTCGCCTTAATCCCGACAAATGCGTATTCGGCGTTGACCGGGGTAAATTCCTTGGTTTTATGCTAACCCAACGCGGCATAGAAGCCAACCCTGAAAAATGCAGGGCTATCATCGAAATGCGCAACCCCACTACTGTTAAGGAGGTCCAACGTCTCATTGGCCGTCTCACAGCCATCTCTCGTTTCCTACCCAAACTAGCCGAACAAACCCAACCCATAATCCAACTCCTAAAGAAATCCACCTGGTTCACGTGGACTGATGATTGTGAACAAATATTCCAAAAACTCAAAACAACCCTAACCTCCCCACCTATCCTCCACAAGCCGGACACCAGTCAACCCCTGCTGGTATACATCACGGCCACCGACTATACCGTCAGCGCCGCGCTTGTTCAAGAAATAGAAGGCACACAACATCCTGTGTATTTTGTGAGCAAAACATTGCAAGATCCCAAAACCAGATATCAAATGGTAGAAAAACTGGCCCTATCTTTGGTCCACGCGGCACGCCGCCTTCGCCCATATTTCCAAAACCACACCATAACCGTTAAGACCGACTACCCAATCCAAAAAATATTACAAAAACCAGATCTAGCCGGACGCATGTCATCATGGGCTGTGGAACTATCAGAATTCAACATCCGCTATGAACCCCACGGCTCCATCAAAGTCCAGTGTCTTTTAGACTTTGTCAACGACCTACAACAAACACCCATAGAGGACCAATGGACACTTCATGTAGATGGTTCCTCAAATCCAAGGGATGCCGGCGCCGACATCGTCTTAGAAGGGCCCAACGACATCCTCATCAAAAAATCCCTTCATTTTGCTTTCAAAACGTCCAATAACCAAGCTGAATACGAAGCCATCCTCGCCGGCCTTTCCCTAGCTCGCGAAGTAGGCGTCAAGAACTTAACGTGCAAAACCGACTCCAAACTCACTGTAGGTCATCTAAATGACGAATTTCAGATCAAAGACCCCATCCTTCTACAATATTACCATCTGGTCCGTGCAGTCATTCAATCCGCCTTCGAACAAGTCCGCATCGAACACATCCCATGAACCGACAACGTCAAGGCCGACATCCTCTCCAAATTGGCTAGCACCAAGCTCAAAAACCGCCACTGATCCTTACTACAACAAACACTGTCCACACCTTCCATCACACACACTTGCCAAAATTTAACCCACACCCCAGCCAACAACGTCACCCCCCCCCAAAGCCAAAACTGGACCACCCCCTACATTCAATACCTCAAAACCGGCAACCCCCCCTCGACGCGGACAAAACTTGGCTAGCTAAGGCCGCCAAGTACACCATGCTAGGCGATGACCTCTACAAACGCGGATATGGCCAACCCCTACTTAAGTGTGTCACGACAGAGCAAGCCCAATATATCATCAAAGAGCTACACGAAGGAATTTGTGGTTATCATTCCGGTGCACGCACCATGGCTACCAGAGTTCTCAAAGCCGGACACTTCTGGCCGACCATAGAAGCAGACTGTCAGGATCACGTCAGGAAATGCAAGCCATGTCAGAAACATGGCAACCTTATTCACCAGAAACAGGAACAACTACATCACATACTGTCCCCATGGCCATTCGCTAAATGGGGAATGGACATCCTCGGCCCCTTCTCACCCGGCAAGGGGCATGTAAAATTCCTAATTGTAGCCGTCGATTATTTCACTAAATGGATCGAAGCCAAGCTGCTAACTACCATCACGGCCCATCAAGTCCAACAATTTGTGTGGAAGGACATTATATGCAGATATGGCGTACCACATACCATCATCACAGACAATGGCCGACAATTTATTGACAAGGAGTTAGCCAAATTCTACACCGACCTAGCCATCAAGCACATCACAAGTTTTGTAGAACATCCACAAACCAATGGGCAAGCAGAGGCGGCAAATAAAGTCATCCTCGTAGAGTTGCGCAAGAGATTGGATACCGCCAAAGGCCGATAGCCCGAAGAGTTAATAGAAGTACTATGGGCTTACAGATACACCCCCCCAATCATCAACAAACGAATCCCCATTCAGCCTAGTCTACGGCGTAGACACCATGATACCAGTAGAAATTGGCGAACCGTCCCTACGCCGAGAACTATACGACCCAACTCACAACCAACAAAACATGGCCTTACATCTCAACCTTCTACCCGAACTCAGAGAAAAAGCCCAGATATGCAATTTATCTGCAAAACAACGAGCTGCCAGGAAGTATAATGCAAAACTATGTCCACGATCATTCGTCATCGGGGACCTAGTATGGAGAATGGCCAGTAGTGCCAGAAAGAAGGATGGCAAATTCTCCGCCAACTGGGACAGCCCGTACCGCATACGAGAAGATGCAGGAGGAGGAGCTTATCGCCTATAACAATTATCTGGGGAAGAGATTCCCAACACTTGGAATGTATCCCACCTCAAGTTCTACTTCAGCTGAATGTGTATTGTAATCGAACCAATACTTGTAACCCTGGGTGTACTCTTTTTCCTTACTTGGTCTTTTTTCCCTAAGGAGGGTTTTGGCCAAGGAGGTTTTAACGAGGCACCCCTATTCAATAAATAAAAAGAAGGGTTCCCAACTATACGGCTTTCCATGTGTTTTTCATTTAAATTCATTTAAGTTCCCCACCCTTACCCCAAGTAAGCAGCCTGGGTCGAACACCCTTATCTTATGTGCGATTCGTTTAAGTTCCCCACCCTTACCCCAAGTAAGCGGCCTGGGTCGAACACCCTTATCTTATGCGCGATTCGTTTAAGTTTCCCACCCTTACCCCAAGTAAGCGGCCTGGGTCGAACACCCTTATCTTATGCGCGATTCGTTTAAGTTCCCCACCCTTACCCCAAGTAAGCGGCCTGGGTCGAACACCCTTATCTTATGCACGATTCGTTTAAGTTCCTCACCCTTACCCCAAGTAAGGGGCCTGGGTCGAACACCCTTATCTTATGCGTGATTCGTTTAAAGTTCCCCACCCTTACCCCAAGTAAGCGGCCTGGGTCGAACACCCTTAACTTATGACTTATTGCGACACGCATACACCACATATAAAAAAAACACAACATACATAATAACATGCAGAATCTTAATCGCATTTAAACATAAGTGCAATGAACCAATGTAGCTAAATGTACCAAATATTACAGACAGGCTCGTATAAAATTCTCGAATCAATTAAGACAGAAATCCTAGTCTGTGGGGACAGGTGCATCCTCGGCATCACCCGCCTTCTTCTCCTCCTCTGCCACCTTCTCTTGCGCCTCCTCATTCCCACTGTCATCATCCTCCTGGACCAACTTCCCGTCAATAACATCTTTATTCACATCAAATCTCGAATCTGTTACGTCCACATCCTGATGGAAAAAAGCCGCCTGCCGCAATCCTTTCTCAAAACCATTTATGTGCTCCTGTATGATGATGTTCTTCAGATCATCAAGCTCACCAACAGCTCCATCATACTTGTCCTTCAAATCATCGTAGTCCTCTTCCAGTTCCCCTATACGTTTATTCAACTTTTCCTCAAAGTCCAAGCAACGAACCCTCCATGTCGCCAACCTTTTCCTCTCTGCTTCCCAACTTTCCTTTGCCTTCTCTAATGCAGCCTTTTCCTCCTCCAACTTATCCACCTTCCCCTGCAACTCCTCCACCTTTTTCCGGTCACCCTCCTTCACTTCCCTCCTATAAAGCGACCCCACACGTCGGCTCAAAACTAAAGCCTTGCTCCCAAATTCAACCATTGTTCTCACAATGTGCTCCGCATCCATGTTGTCAATAGAATTTACGATGGTATCTGGGAGGGTAATCGAAATATCTTTCCTCACGGATATCTCCGGCAGCTCGATCAACCCAGCTTCCGGCCCCTTCTCCCCATTAGCCGACCCCACCCCGCTAGCCGACCCCGTTCCAAGCAGGGCCGCCCTTACCTTCTTCACATCTTTTCCCTTCTCGGGTCGAGGTGGAAGCTCAGCCTTCCTTTTCGTCCCGCCGTGCACGTGCACCTCCACCACAGATTCTTGTAAGTTGGGAACATTAGTCTTCCCAGCCACCTTGGCCTTAGCGGCCATTTCCTTCCTCAACGTTTGAAAAAACGCCAAATTCTTCTTTCCAGACTGCGCCATATGCCCTACAATGATACATCACCACTCGGATCAAAACAACTTAGTATTATTAACACAGCTTAAGTAATAAATAGATACCTTCGATATCTATTATCGGGTGCACCGAATTATAAACTCTAACTAGGCCCTTAGTGGGCAACTTATCAACAAACTTCAACAAGGTCTCCACAACCTCCTTATCACCAGCCGACAATTCATCCATCCCCATGTCCTTATACCGAGAAGGATTGTTCGTCCAACTAAAAGGGAACTTGGCACTTCCGTCTGCGTTCAAAAAATAAGCTTTTCCTCCTTCTTTAACGACGACCTTGAAGTACCCATCCTTGAAATGCTTGAAAGACTGGGAGAAAGCATCCAGTCTGCTGATGCTGGGGCGACTAATCAAAGATAGCCAAGTAGCCGGCCGCCGAGGTCTGGTGTAGTAAAAATACAAGAAAGCATAAGGAGTGGGCTCCAAGTATAAGGACTGGCACAGAATGCGGAAAGCCTGCAAGTAGGCCCAACTATTCGGATGTAGCTGTGTAGGTGCCACATTCAACGCCCGCAATACGCCCATGGTAAAATCGTCTAAAGGCAATCGCACATGAAGCTGAGAAAAGTGGCACATATACATATAGAAAAACTTCTCAGTAGCCCCCTCCTGCCCATGGCATACCCAGTCGATAGCACTCACCCTCTCTACCGAAACAATGTCCCCACTGACACCCTTGAAGATGACAGGTGTGCAGTTTAACCAAGAGTTCAGCAGACGGAACCACCTGAACAAAGATGATTGGTCACGAACGTCAGCAGCAGCCCACCCATAGTCGCCTTTCGCCGACCAGTTGCTCTCCTCCAACTCTTCGGGGGGATCCTCTCGAACCTCCCTCACAACCTCCATTGGCATCCCGCTCGTAACAACTCCAGAACTCGTACCCTCTCCGCCAAGTTGCCTATCCTTACTTCTATCCGACTCGGTACTTTCACTACTACTAGACGTAGACACGCTACCACTATTAGACATACCTAGTTTCGTTTTTACGAGAAGATGTCGGTTGAAATTGGGAACTAGTCGGACAGTATGACGCGCACAAGATCTCTGAATTCAAAACTCTCGCAAATGAAACAAGTAACTCCTCACCCGTTTTCAAACCTATATTTATAGTTCAGGATCCCAAACGACGAAAACTCTTCCCGCCAAAATAAAACCCCAGACCAATCGACACCATCATTGTGAAAGATACGACTTTGGAAAAACGACGGTGCCAAAACTTCTTGATTGGACCCCTGACACCCCTTCACCTACCTTCTGACGGTTACCACATTTTAGCCTTAACACTGTTTGCCACACTTAAAGGCTGGGGGACTGGTGTACCACACCTAGCCGGTTCCGCTAGCATACCAACACAACCAACACATATCACCCTTGACCGACAACTCCCATCGGACAAGGCTGGGGGACTGGTGTACCACACCCAACCGAGCTCAATCAAATAAATAAGAAATACATCAAGGCAGCCAAATATTCAGCCTAGGCCGAGTAAATCTAACTCATATCGGATCTAGTCGACAACCATAGAAATGATAAACCTCACGAGCATGCCAAAGACAACCCAAGTACACGACCTGGGCCGCCATGGTCTCGAATTTAAATGAATAAAGGTTAAAATAACAACAAAATGGCCAACACGGATAGTACACGGCCAAGGACGACATCTGGTAAGCCAAGAAATAAACGGATCAGACCGCCCTCGAAGACTTAGTAAGATGGAGGTCCCCGCGTTCGATAGACCTTGAGGGGCCTGGGTTAGGGCCCAGTCCCATTCATAACCCAGGCTAGGGCCCAAACCAAGGCCCATCCCATTAGGTAAACGAACATCATTAATACTCTATAAATACGCATGGACCCCATGAAATTAAAGGTACGCATTCATTAATCACTGATTTGACTCTCTGAGAGCTTTGACTTACTTGAGTTTCGGAGACTCTTCTGCAGGTAACCCCTCCTGGGTTCAAGCTGACATGTATCAACCGGGGAGAGGCCAAATGAAGAGATAGCGGACTACATGGTAAGGTGACACTTGTGCCTAACTCATCTTATTTGTTCTCTATAGGAACAATCTCTAAGAGAAAGTGATTAATGAATTTTCAAAGTATTTTTCCCAGTGTTTCAAAAGTCACTCATTTCTAAGATAAAGAGAGATAATATAAATTATGCTAACTGACATATTAAACCAATTAAAAGTAACTATCAATTGATTGATTTCACTTAAGTTAGTGAAATCAACTAATTGATTATTGTTTCATCCGATTTGATATGTTGATCACATATCTATATGCACAAGCTATTTAGCCTGTTGAACACCCTACAAGCTGATTTTATGGGTTTGAGTTAGGCTTAAAAATCCACTTCTTAACATGGTATCAGAGCCATAAGTTAGAGCTTATCCTAGTGAAATTTGTTGTTTGTTGGGTCAATTATTTCACCTACTATCAGAGCACCCATTGTCTAATCCCACAATCAAGATGTATATGCCTTGGTGCGAGGGGATGTTAGAAATCTCACATCAACTAGAAATAAGGTCAATTCACAATATATAAGTGGATGCAAACCTTGTTCTACAAGTTGTTTTTTTTTTTGTTGAATTAGGCTTAAAATCCATTTCTTAATATATGAATTAAAGGTCTAAAGGAAAAATAATAATCTCAAAATGACTTAGAGTAATGTATGTGATAGATAGGGTGACCATAACCAAAAAAACTAAATCTCACATCATAATTATGAACCCGAATAATGTGTAATTCATGTCAAACATGTAGTTGATCTATATCTGCACCATTTCAACATTCTTTTATATATATATATATATATATATATATTACATTTTCATAGTCAAAGATAATGGAAAAATATTGAATTCCCCCTCTATCAAAAGTATTATATACTTAAGGGGGAAACACTAAATTAGACAATTTTAGTCTAAATTAAATGTCGTTCATTGAATTTCTATACGGATCTTGAAATTATTTGAGTATGAATATTTTTTTATATAAGACACTTGATTATTTTAAGATTAAAAAGTCCGGATTATAAATAAAAATTAGTTAATTGAGTCTCTAAAAGTTTTTTTCCCTCTCTATACTTTATATAAGATTTTGACATTTACCTATTTGTTTAAAGATAAGAGTGTGTTATATGAGTCCTCGCAAAGAGTGTTACAATCCTACCCGATCATAATCTTAAACATAGTAAACTAATATTTTACCATTGGTTTAGTCTTTTTTGTGTATCTATTTGCATGTGAGGTGTCCAGGTTTTGCATGTATCACATAAGGACTCAAGATGAATCTATGTTAGATTAGGAAGGATTGTTAATTAAGATCATTACTCTAAATTTTCTATATGCTGATATTGAATCTTGTGTGAGTTGATGTCTTTAGAGACAATAAAGTTGTTTGTTATTAACTAACAACCTAAGTAAAGGAGGCTAAATATTTAAATTGATTGATTTGTTTATTGTGATTTGACTGAATTAATGATGATTGTATATTTGTGATGAATTATCATGTGTAGTATTGTTGTTTGTTTCGTTAAAAGTTGATTGATGGTGTGAGTTGAATGAACATGTGTGATTGAGAAATAATTGGAGAACAAATATTGTGGTGGGATCAATTGGCTCCTGGTGAACTATTTTGACTTGGTATATACGCAGAGTGGGTTGAAAAATAGATAAGAAAAAACTAGTTAGAGCCAACTAATTTAGCCAATGTATTTGTCATATTTTGGGTTTTATACAAACTCGTTAGGTGAGCCAAATCATCACTACAGGAAAATGAAAAATTAGAAATCCAATGAGCTCTAAACATTCCACTCGTTAAACAACTAAAGTGAGTTGGACGAGCAAAATGGGTTGCTAAGGTCTTGGTCGTTGGGTGAGCACTATTGTTAGTGGACAAAAAATATTTTGAGAAATGGAGAAAGCTTAGACTGGTTAGGGTTGTTGAAAAAAAATGAGATTTGTGCTCCAATAGATGATCACTAGGTGAGTTAGTTGTTGGATGAGTCAGTTCTCCGTTGAGCGAAAAACAATTTTAGAAATTCTAGAGAACTCAAAAAGATGTAACTTCTGATAAAATTGTGTTATTACAATTTCTAATGATAATATTCTCGAATCTAGATTAGAACTTTTAAAGGAAATATCTAATTTGTTTGAATTTTTTTTCTCCAAATCGAAATGATATATAGTTTTAACTTAAAAATTTATTTTATATATATATATATATATATATATATATATATGTAAGGCTCTCTTATTTCACTTCAAGCTAGCTCAACCTCGTTTCTTCTCCACCTCTCAAATCTGCTCTTGGAGCTGCTGCGTTTGTGGGCTTAGGGTCGAAGCAGTTTGCTAGCTCTTTCCAGATAAGGGAAGCTAGGGTTCCTTGAGTTTTGTAGCATATGGTTGATTTTATTGGTGAATCATGTTTTAAATGCCTGATTGATGTCGTGTATGCATGAAATCTGTGTTGGGTATGTATTTACTATTTTTTTGGAATGGTGCTCGCGTGACAAATAGGAGAGACCTGTTAAACTCACCTAGGCAAGTACGTCTTTCGCCCAAGCGAGGAGCTCTTGCCTAAGCGAGGAGCATCTCGCCTAAGCGAGGTTAATAGTGGCTCGCCCTTTCCTCTGTTTCGAGTTGTTGCCTGAGCGAGATGGGCTAGCTTGAGCAAGAACTCGAGGTGCCCACCGCTCAAGAACTCGTCCAAGCGAGAGCTTTTAGCTTGAGCGAGGGATCCCTCTCGCCTGAGCGAGATTTGCTGGCCTGAGCAAGATTAACAGTAGTGAGTTTGGAGGATGGTATATTTTTATTGTTACAATTGTTGATTACATGATTTACTTGACTAGTTCCATTCAAAGTATGGAACATATGGTTATGCATGAAATCTATAATTGTATGGACTTGAGTAATGAATTGGGCATGATCTTGGCATGTAATGAGTATGAAATGGTTGGTTATAAGAGTGGCATGGAATTGGTATGGATGATTTTGTTATATGGATTGTCTGAACAAGTTGTGGTTATGGTTAGGACGTAATTCCATGATGGTTTCGTGGTGGTGCCTCATTGGGTTAAGGGGTAATTCCATGAACCTCTCTAGGTGAGGTCTCATGCAGGTGCCTCAGTTGGTCGGGACGTAATTCTATGACCCTTGTTAGTGGGAGTTCATGGTGGTGCCCCATCTATATAATTTAGTAAGGATTCAAGGTAAGGTTGCATCTTGACACTCTAAAGAGTCAGTTAGCCTCACATAAAGCGTATTGACTCTAGTAGTGAGAGTAGCAGGAGGCCTAAAACTTATTAAGGGCTAACCTTGTGTGTGGGAGATAAATTATTGTAGAGCAGCTTGGTAGAACAGGGAAGTCCACCACAAGTGCAAGCATCCGCTGAATCTGACTAATTATATGTATCCAGATGAGTCGTGTCTGAGTCTTAGTGTATTGTTTGCAAGTCATAACATGTTTGATTGGCTTATGCATCTTGAGTTTTAAGTTTGTATGTGAGTGTATGATAAATCATTTTCTGCTCTAACTTACCTTTCTGTTTGTTTGTGTTCTTGTGTGTGGTTTTCTCTTTTTTGCGATGATCATCAATTTTTTTATGTGAGTACATGCGAGGACTCCTCGTGGCCATCAGGGTGATGGAGGTTCCGCTGCATAGTCTACTTGGACTGGATTTCCGTTTATTTGGGTATATCTCTAGGGCTAAGGCCCATGTAGTGTCTTGTCCCTAGGTTTTATTTTGAATTATTGTTGACCCTTTCCTTTACTTGTTTGTTGGCATCGTGGTGTGCCCTAGTTCATTTATGTTTTCGTTGGATAACTGTAAGGAGTAGCGGCTTTACTCCAGGACTTGCTTCTTGTATTATTTTGTGTGACGTTGCATTTATTTAAGTTTAATATTTAAATGGGACGTTACATTTATGGTATCAAAGCGGTCATTCCTTAGGTTTGTGGACTTGGGTATTCGCTTAGCTTTCGTGGTGTCTTTCTAGTGTCTTTAACTCATTTTCCTATCTTATCAATCTGACGAATGGTTTTCCTGTGTGTCATTGAACTGTGGCCCCTCCTCGTAGCGATGGTGGCTGCTGTGACCTAACAGAGTATAGCCATGATGCAACAGTACGAAGCATCAATGCAGCGACAAGCAGCGTCGCTTGAACTACAGTAGTTGGTGATGCAGCAGATGGAGGCTGCTAGGGTGGTTGTTTAGGGCGTTGACAGGCAGCATATGGAAGCCCTCCGCCAGTTGGGGGAGAACAGGAAAGCTACACCTGTCTTTGGTCCTGAGCCACGACTTGTAGACAAGGAATGGAGCTTGGAAGACTTTCTGAAACACCATCTTGTGAAGTTCAATGGCAAGACCAGTCCTAATGTCGTAGATCAATAGCTAAAGGACATGGAGAGAATCTTCAACGCGAAGATATGTCCGACAGATAACAGATTGGCTTTCGCAGTGCATATGCCTACGGGAGAGGCGGAGCATTAGTGGATCAACATGAAATCAATCATGGAGGAAAGGGAGGAACCCGTTACTTGGGAAGCCTTCAGGGGGAAATTCCTCTCCTAGTACTTCCCTGATAGCGTGAGGTACGCCAAGGAAGTAGAGTTCTTCCAGTTGACTCAGGGAGGAAAGTCAATGACAGGGTACGCTGAGAAATTCAAGCACCTTAGTCGTTTCTACACCATGTCGCTTGATCAGGAGTGGCGATGCAGGAAGTTTGAGAATGGTCTCCGTGGAGACATTCATCTGATGATTGCCCCTCTGTCCATCAAGGACTTTGCAGCTTTGGTGGAGAAGGCCAGAGTAATGGAAAAGATGAAGAATGAGGTAGAGACTCAGCGCCCACAACAACATCAGAGGATTGGTGGACCATCTAGGTCCAAATCGGGGCATGAGGAGCGGAGGAAACCATATGATAGACCCCACCATCAGTCCTAGGGGTCTAAGCACTTCCCTTCGCAGTAAGGCAGGGTCTAGTACTTTAGTGTTGGAGGCCTTCATATGAGAAGTGTCTGTCCATATATGGAGGGTTACCGCAAATGTAACAACTATGAAGAGGAAGGCCACTTTGGCAAGGACTACCCCACCCTTACTAGGGTAGTGGCACGACCTCCAGTCCAGACTCCTACGCAACAACAAGCCTCAGGCGATGAGCAGAGTCTATGCTATGTCAGGAGCAAAGGTTGCAGGCTTAGGTAATCTTATCATGGGTCACTATGTGATAGCTGGAAAGGATTGTTGTGTATTGTATGATTCTAGAGCGACACACTTCTTTGTGTTAGATGCTTGTGCGAAACGTTTGGGTCTGCTGGTGTGTGAGCTATAGTGTGAGCTTGTGGTATATACTCTGACGTCGGGTTTGGTCAGGACGTTGTCCTTGTGTGCTAGGTGGAGGTGGAGGTGGAAGGGCACAAATTTAAGGTGAATGTGATATGCCTGCCTCTACAAGAGTTGGAGGTAATCTTAGGGATGGATTAGCTCTCGCTAATCACATTCTTATAGATTGTCGAGAGAAAATGTTGTTGTTTCCCGACTCAGAGGAGCCTGAGTTGTTATCATCCCAAGGGATTATGAAGGAGTTGCAAGATGGCGCACAATGCTACATAATCTTCACGTATCTCAAGGTGGAGAAAGAAGAGGGGACATCAGTTATACCGGTGGTGCACGAGTTTGAAGATGTGTTTCTGGAAGAAGTATCAGGGCTACATCCCAATAGAGAGGTGGAGTTCTCTATTGACTTGGTACCGGGAACCGGTCCAGTGTCCATGGCCCCATATCGTATGGCTTCGACGGAGTTGGTGGAACTCAAGAAGCAGATAAAGGAGTTATTAGGAAAATAGTTCATACGACCCAACATTTCGCCTTGGGGAGCACCAGTGCTGTTGGTGAAGAAGAATGATGGAAGTTCATGTTGACATGAGAAGCCAAGGTGGTTTGCTTCTTGAAGATTTGATGAAGATTGAATGAAGCTCTTTTGAACTATCTTGAAGCTAATATCATTGGAATGAAGCCTACATTGATGAAAGAAAGGAGATTTGATGATACTCATGTTGATCAAGGCTGGAACGTGTGCTCTCCATGTAGTTACATCATTTAGAAATTGTATTTTAAGTTTGTAATTCATGTTGTAGACCTTATAACATTAATTAGATGTTTTTGGTCTTAGGTGTGTCTTTTAATCTATTGAATGGTTTTTCAACAGGTTAAAATGTCTCTTTTTGTCTGTTGAATGGTTTTTCAACAGGTTAAAAGGTTGGCTGCAGTAGTCTTAAACTGCAACAAATTCAATCAGTTGATTTAGTAACATTTTGACTATAAAAGCTGTGATTTTCGAAAGAAAGGTTTGTTGATCATTTTAGCGCACGAATTTGTTTTGGAAACTTGTGGAAACTCTCTCCTTCGTGATCATACGTGTTGCAGCTGTTGAAGATTGATCTTGGATCAATTCTTGGAGCTTTTGGCTTGGTTTGAAGCTTGGAGAAAGTGGTTTGTGGTAGGATGGGCTGTGCTACCACTGAGGTTTGATCTTTCTCAAGCTTTGTGTGTGTGCCTAGTGGTTTTCCAGGTCTGTAAGAGGGTTCTTGCTGTGTTGGTGTGATTCTTGTGTGATTCAAGAGTCTTTTGTGGTGTTTTTGCATATTTCGGAAGTGTAAGGGTGGATACTTTGTAAATCTTTTGAAATAGTGCAAAGTCAAGCCCAGGTTGCCTTGACAAACTGGATGTAGCTCAGGTTTGAGTGAACCAGTATAAAAATCTCGTGGTGTCCTCTCTTCTCTAACCTTTCTCTCTTGCATTTTCATTTTAAAGTTTAAAGAACTTGTGCTTTAATCATTTTTTTCATGATCTTGCATGTTTTCATGACATTTGCAACATTGAGCATGTATGTATAATCACTTAGAACCTGTCTTCACCATTCTTGTGCATTGTTTCTGGTTTAAATATCAAATCTGCATTTTTCCCAGTATTTCAGTCGACTATTTTCCTGTTTCAATCGATTGATTATACCACAACAAAATCTGTTTAGTAAAATCAATCTGTTAACTTTATTTTTGATCGACTTAAAGTATATTGTCCAACACCTTTTGCATCCTAACTTGGTGATCTATTTGATTCAATTAAGGGTGGTCTTTAGCTTGCAAAGATAGCCTAAATTTTTAACTAGCCAATTCAACCCCCCCTTCTTGGCTTTTCAACCATTTTAAAACTAACAGTTCACGTTTGTGTGTGGACTACAGACAGTTAACATAAGATGACCATCAAGAACAAGTACCCCCTCTTGAGGATTGACGACTTGATGGATCAGTTGCATGGTCGTCGGTATTCTCGAAGATTGATTTGAGGTCGGGATACCAACAGATTTTAGTGAAGGCTGACGATGTACAGAAGATTGCCTTTAGATCCCGATATGGACACTACGAGTATGTGGTTATGCCTTTTGGTGTGACCAATGATCTGGCTATGTTTATGGATTACATGAAAAGGATTTTCAGACCGTTCTTAGATAAGTTCGTCGTAGTCTTCATAGACGACATCCTTGTGTATTCCAGAGCTTAGGAGGAGCATCCTGAGCACCTGAAGTTAGTGCTTGGTGTTCTGAGGGAGAAACAACTATATGCTAAACTGTCCAAGTGCGAGTTCTGGATGGATGAAGTACATTTTTTGGGACACGTGATATCAACTCAGGGGATAGCAGTGGATCCAATGAAGGTCGATGCAGTGGTTAAGTGGGAGAATCCCAAGTAGGACACAGAGATCAGGAGCTTTGTGGGTTTAGTTGGCTACTACAAGAGATTCATAGAGGGATTCTCCAAGATAGTGGCGCCTCTAACATAGCTTACCCGAAAGGACCAACCTTTCACTTAGACGGATACATGTGAGGAAAGCTTTCAAGAGCTTAAGCGAAGGTTTACAAGTGCTCCAATCCTTGTGATCCCTGATGTGGGAAAACCCTTTGAGGTTTACTGTGATGCATCTCATCTAGTTTTTGGTTGTGTGTTGATGCAAGAGAAGAAGGCGGCCACATATGCTTCAAGGCAGCTTAAGGTGCATGAGAGAAATTACCCCACTCATGACCTGAAATTGGCAGTTATTGCGTTTGCCTTGAAGATTTGGAGGCACTACATCTATGGTGCCCAATTTCGTGTGTTCAGCGACCACAAAAGTCTTAAGTATCTATTTGATCAAAAAGAGGTGAACATGAGGCAGAAGAGGTGGATGAAATTCCTGAAGGACTATGATTTTGAACTCTTGTACCATCCGAGGAAGGCGAACGTAGTGGCAGATGTTTTGAGCAGGAAGACAATACATATTGCACATATCATGATCAAGGAGGTGGAACTATTAGAGAAATTTAGAGACATGAAGCTGCAGGTGGAGTTAGGGTAAGAGTTCATTAGGTGTAGTACCCTGACTATATCTAGTGACTTCTTGGACTCAGTTAGAGAAAGACAATTATTGGATGTTGGTCTGAACAGAGTTAGAGAGCAGCTTGGGTAAGATGAAACTAAGGATTTCACTTTGGGAAGTGATGGTATACTAAGATTCTAGGGTAAGGTGTGTGTACCAGATGAAGATGAGGTGAAAAGGTTAATCCTTGAGGATGGGCACAAGAGTCGTCTTAGCTTGCATCCTAACATGACTAAGATGTATCAAGATCTCAAAGAAACTTTCTGGTGGTAGGGAATGAAGAAGGATGTAGCTCAGTTTTTATCAGCCTATCTGACCTGCCAGAAGGCAAAGGTGGAGCATCAAAGACCCGGTGGGATTCTACAACCCTTGCAAATACCAGTGTGGAAATAGGATATCATCTCCATGGATTTTGTGACCCATTTGCCACAAACTTTTAGGGGGCATGACACCATTTGGGTTATAGTGGACCGACTAACCAAGAGTGCTCATTTCTTGGCGATGAACTTGAGGATGTCCATGGCCAAGTTGGCCCAATTGTACATTAAGGAAATTGTAAGGCTGCATGGAGTACCTTCGAGCATTGTATCAGACAGAGATCCGCAATTTACTTCCCGGTTTTGGAAGGCCTTGCAGAGTGCTTTGGGTAGTAAGCTAACCATGAGTTCAGCCTATCATCCCCAGACCGATGACCAATATGAGAGAACGATCCAGTCACTTGAGGACTTGTGGAGGACATGCGTGCCAGATCACTTGTGAAGGACAGCCACCATCAGGTTTGGATGTTCTTGTGCCTCTGGATGGTTTGTCTGATGTGATTTCAAGTCTGCAAGTGTGATTCTTGTAGGTTGAGGTTCTAGATTTTTGTGTGAGTCAAAAGTCTTGTGTGCTTTGTGTTCAAAAGTGTAATCTTGGTATTTAATTTGTAAAACTTTTGAATATAGTGGAAACCAGGCTTAGGTTGTCCTGGAAAACTGGATGTAGCTCTGTGATTGAGTGAACCAGTATAAAAACAATTATGCATTCTTCTTTCCCTCATCTCCCTCTCTTTAAAACTCTTTAAAAACTCAAGAAAACCAAGCAATTTGATCTTTGGTGTGGTTCAATGCGTTCTTGTGTAATCTGAGGCTTTGTACTTGTTATAAATACTGATTGGAACATGTCTTGTATGTAAAAGATTGTTGTTTGAGTTGAATTCGAGAATTCTGTATTCTGCATAATTCTCCAGTATTTTAGCCGACTGATTTGTCTTTTTAATCGACTATGTCATAGCATCAAGAACAATTTAGTCTGTTGTTTTATATTTTAATCGACTTAAAGTGTACTGGTCTGCTACATTTACATTCAAACATTCCAGTCTATTAGATTCAATTGAAAAAGGTTTTAAGCTTTCGAAAAAGTTTTATAAAGCCAATTCAACCCCTCCCCCCTTCTTGGCTAAACTCACCATTTCAAAACTAACAATTGGTATCTAAAGCAAGGTTCTTGAAAGTTATTCAAGTTGATCAAAAATCTTTTTGAAATGGCTGAAAGTAAACTCCCTTTTGCTGAAGGTGCCTCTATTCATAAACCACCTATGTTTTGTGGCCTAAACTATCAGTTTTGGAAAATAAGGATGAAAATTTTCATTGAATCTATGGACAAAGGAATTTGGGATGCAATAGTTAATGGACCATATACTCCTAAATGTGTTGTTGAAAATAAGCATGTGGACAAGCCTTGGAGTGAATGGAATGATGAAGAAAGGAGAAGAGCTCAATATGATTGCAATGCCAAAAACATCATCACTTCATCTTTGAGCATGGATGAATTTTTTAGGGTGTCCAAATGTAAGAATGCAAAGGAAATGTGGGATGTCCTAGAGGTTACACATGAAGGAACAAGTGAAGTGAATAGAGCAAGGAAGCATGCCTTGATTCAAGAGTATGAGCTTTTCAAGATGCAAAAAGGAGAGTCCATAGCTGAAGTGCAAAAGAGGTTCACTCACATAGTCAACCATCTCATGGGTCTAGGCAAAGAATTTGACAAAGAGGAGCTAAACATCAAAGTGCTTAAGTGTCTTGATAGAAATTGGCAACCAAAGGTGACTGCCATATCTGAATCTAAGCATTTATCTATCATCACAATAGTTGCACTGTTTGGTAAGCTTAGAGAGCATGAGATTGAAATGCAAAGGCTAAGTGAGCTTGAAACAAGTGAGAAAAAGGTAAAACCCATAGCCTAGAATGCTAGTTCTAAGAAGAGTGATGAAACCGAGGAAGAGGTTGCTGAATCTAGTGACAATGAGAACTTGAATCTACTAGTCAAGAAGTTTGGAAAGTATCTCAAGAGGAAAGGCAACAAAGGTAATCAAAGGAGGTACAATTCTAAACAAAATGATTCAAGTAATTCTTCTAAATTCTCATGTTATAATTGTGGAAAGCAAGGACATATCAAGATTGAATGTCCTAATGTTAACAAAGAGAAGGAAAAGGTTGATGATAGGAAAAAGGAGAAAACATGGCAAGGAAAGACGTGCCTACATAGCTTGGGAGGACAATGATGATTCAACAAGTACTTCATCTCAAGAAGGAAGTGAGGAAGCAAACTTATGCCTCATGGCTGGATATGAATCATCCTCATCAAGCTAAGTAAGTTCCTTGTCATCCAAAGATAAGAATGACTATTACCAATTGTTGCATTACTTTGAAGAGTTGTGATATCGCTGTCGTTAGGCGATCAAATTACCACTACTTTAGCAACTTCAGTATTGCCAGTTAGTAGTGAACAAAATAGTTAGGGTTAAGATAACCATGAGTCGTCTCACAACGAATACGGAATTGATCTCAAATATTTGATTCTTAAAAATGCAATTAAAACTAGCAACTATAAAAATAGGAGGATTTTGATGTGCAAAGAAAATGACACGGAAGATTGTAAA
>Ga0214544_1004537_pt1 | contig 27832 bp, 20 predicted proteins | sample CNSS3metaG_FD_160074 | JGI IMG/M metagenome (GOLD analysis project Ga0214544, IMG submission 160074) | Root nodule microbial communities from cowpea collected in UCLA plant growth center, Los Angeles, California, USA - CNSS3 | ecosystem: Host-associated > Plants > Roots > Nodule | place: USA...
TTTATATTATAAATAAAAAATATATATATATATATATATATATATATATATATATATATATAAAAGTTGGTAAAGATGATTTTAATTAGTGGCAGGTGATACATGTTAAAGCAAGATAAGAGTAGAATTTGACATTTAAGAAGAGTTTTAAAATTCATTTTCCTTTAAATATAAATTCTCATAATGTCAATATTAAAATTACCAAAGGGATTTCTATTTTTAACATAAAAAAAATATTCTAATGTCTATAACATTGCACAATACTATTTTTGTTTTATTTTAATAATTTATAAAAAAATTATAAAAAGTAGAATGGTAAATAAAGAATTATGAAAGATAGATTTTTATAGGATATTAGAATTACAAAATAATATAATAATGTGCTTAAAAATATACTAATAACATCTAGAAATAAAAAGTAATAAACGTAAAAGAAAAATAATAAGGATTTAATAAATATGATATTCAAGGAAATAATGAATAATGATTTTCAATGTGCAAGTGATAAAGGCAAACAGATATTACAAAAAAAAACTTTTATAATAAGGTCAATAAAATTCAAAATGTTTACAAATTTATATAAAAAATCAATAAAATTAAAATGTCCACAAAAATTATATGACTAAGCCTAAGTTAATTCATGGATTACTTCTTTTTAAATAAATATTTTTTCTTAAACATTTGAGTTTTATATATGCATGCACATTATAGTGGAAATAAATGTAATACACCTGTATATACTAGTAGAAATACAAGAATATCTAGATATGAATTTTTTTATAAGAGAAAATATAATTAAAACTTACCTATTGCATTAAAATTAATTAAAAAAAGTTACTAAAATCTATATTAAAAATTATAAAAACAACTATGTACATAAAATATAATTATAAAAATAAGTTTTATAAATATTTAATTGAAAATCTTAGAAAATTTACAATAAAATATCCATAAAAATTAGTTATTAAATATTTCAATTTTAATTTTAAGCATTATGATTATTATACAATAAAAACAATCTTTATCAACAACCATATACAAATGTTCTTCTTTTTTATGTATCTATTTTATATTCATATTTTACTTTTAATACTATTTTAAAATTATAAAAATTATAAAAATGTAAAATAATATATAACGAGATATATATTTAACATTTTTGTTTTAAATTTAATTATATTTTAAAAATAAAAGGATAAACCGAACATTAAAAATAACTACAGTATAATTACTTATTTCTTTTTATAAAGTCATTGTTATTAATATTTTTTCTTAAATTATATAAAGTCATTTTTGTAATATCTAATTATCTAATAGAAACACATAGAAAAAATATATTAAATATGACTAAAAATTAGTTATAAGATATTTTAATTAAACTTTTAATAACTATTATACCTACCCAACTCAGTTAAACCTATATACTAAGAAGACATTCTGACATACATATAAGAGCCATAATATACCTAAATACAGCAATACAAAATATTTGGTATAACAGGTTACATTATTGTTATTATTACCATTTAATTGAGGTAGGTTATTATTTTATTAATATTATTTGACACTACATTACCGGTTGTTAAGTAATTTCACCGGTTCCCATTCTCGTAGGAAAATTTCAAGTAGGTCCCTTTTTTTTGTCTGACTTATGTTTTTATTTTGAAAAATTTGTTGCAATTAGGTCATTTCCGTATGTGCCACATGTCAGCACATGTTTTTTTTTAATTTTTAAATTTTATTCTTATTTTTTAAAAGAATAACAAAAAAATTTCACGTGTCAAGTTGATATTATACCACGTGACAAAGGTATTTGATGTGAAAATTCTCAATGTAGTCCTTGTATTTAATATTTTGTCTCAATTTGGTCTCAATTTTTGTAAAACTGAATCAATTTCATTCCTATACCAAATTTAATTTTTATATAAATTTTACAATGATATTTTTATTATAATTGATATTTTTAACAAAATTAAGTTTACTTAAATGTATCTTTTGCATTGAACTTTATTTTAATTTTGTTTTAAGTATTTATATATCTATAATTTATAGATAAATGTTAGAATTGCTTTAAAAATAAAAATTTTATAAATTCAAATATAAAATTTAAGCAATTTTATAACAATTTAAAATAAATATGTTTATTTAAAATTTTACAATTCAATTTATAAAGTTGTTCTTTTTAAACCAACTCTAACATTTGTCTATAAATTATTGAAATATAAATATTTGAAACAATATTTAAATAAAATTCAATGTAAAATAAAAACTTAATCTTGTTAAAATTATCATTGTGACATCTATATAAAGGTTAAATTTTGTCTCAATTTAAATATAGATGAAATTCCTTCCGTTTTAAAAAAATTGGACCAAACTGAGACAAAATAACAAATACAGGGACTAAATTGAGAATTTTCACATTCAATAGTAATACGTGACACTGTTATTTCACACTACCTCTGGCACATGGCACAACATTTATATGACACGTGGCAATTTTATTTTATTTTAAAAAAAAATACAATTTTTTCTTAAAAAAAATCACGTACTGACACATACAACATAACTAACATTGTTAGTGCACTACTAACGGAAACGACCTAATTGCAACATATTTTTTGAAATAGGGACCTAATTGAGACAAAAAAAAAGAGAAAGGGACCTACTTGTGATTTCCCTACGAAAATGGGGACTAGTGGAATGATTTAACCTTACCAGTTTTATCTTATGGACCTCAGGGCCCATAAACCCTATAAGTACAACTATTGTTTCTCAAGAAAGCCACACACTCTCATACTCATCCTCTCTTACTTTAGGTATCCTATCACACTTACTGATTTGAGCGTCGAAGAGTCTTTTGCAGGTGGATCTTATGTTACAACCCTTAGGAACATCCCATCCAAGCCATCGAAATCTTGCCACCTGTTCAATGGCTTGCCTCAAGTAGGGATGGCAAATAAACTCACATCTATTTTGACAAGCAATCCTTACATTAACTAGGTATGAGTATAGGCATGAGGAATCTCTGACTTTTTCAATTGGGTATGGAGATGAGGATGGGGATGTACATATCCACCTCGTCCCCGTCCCCGTCCCCATACCCGTCATAATACATGTCCCCGCCATATCCTCGTCCCCATTTAAATTATTAAAATAGTCATAGTTAATTAAGTAATCTTTATATATATATATATATATATATATATATATATATATATATATATATATAGTAAACATTCGCTTAAGTCCACATTTTGATCTTGAGAGTTTGATGCGGACTTATGAAATTTTAAGAGTCGTATTACAATATAGAATATTAGGTGTCATATAATTACAGTATGAAATATTACGAGGGTTGAGAGTTTTATTCATATATTTCTTTTCAATATATATATATATATATATATATATATATATATATATATATATATATATATATATATATATATATATTACACTTTCTCTATTTTTTATTTCTTCTAATTGTTTGGTTAGTCATGAAATGCATTCGCATCTCAAAGATATTTTTCATCTTATCATAACCTTTTTACAATTATGTTCAAATGATGTATGTCAATTAAATATTTATTATGTCTCAAATTTGAATTGTCTACTCTTTTTTTATATTTTTATTTATTGTATATTTTCCTTTCACATGAGAATGTTTAACACTCTCAATTTAAGTGTTAAATGGCATAAACCTTTCATTTACTCTAATATAAAAAATTTACCTTTTTTACTCTATTATTATTAACTTTTGTTTCATTTGAAGAACTTTTTTGTTTCGCTAAAACAATTTTCATTATCTCTCAACCATTGACTATATTGATATTTGAAAAGTTTTCTTAGATCTCTAAAGTATTTTTCATCTTATCATACCTTAAATTATATATTTGTTTTTCTTTATGCGATTTCATTCAATAGTCTCTCAAATGGTTTCTAAGACACAAATTTCATAATTTCATAATTTTTTAATAATTTTTTGTTGTTTATTTTTATCATGTAGAATATTATTTTGATATATTTTATTTTCTAATTCTATGTAATTTTTGTCATTATAATTGTATAAATAAATTTTATTTACTATAATATAAAAATTTAATGTAATTGTCATGATTTTTTTTGTTATCATCATCCAACATATATTGAAGTTCTATGTTAAAACTCTATTATTATTAGTTTAATGTTGTTCTTTGCGTGATTTTAGTGATGTATTATAACTTTTATTAGTGTATAAAAAAGACATTCATTAGAATTTAAAAAATTGAAGTAAATAGACATTTAAAATATCTTTTAATTTGAATATTTGTTTTCCTTTTATATTTTTTCAAAAATATTTCTAAATTTTATCTACTAGGTTTCATTCATGTTTTTCAATTTAATAAATGTTTTGGTTCTCATGAAATTTTATTTGGTATTCTAATTTGAAATGTATACTATTATAATTTCTTTCTAAATACTTGATACTGAAGAAACAACTCTTTCATTTACCATAATTTTTTTATTATTTTATAAAAATTAATTAATATTTAAACAATAAGAAAACAGGTACAGGTATAAGTACGAGTATATACCCTTTACCCGATAGTAATGGGGATGAGAAAAAAATTTGATACCCATTGGGTTTGGGTATGGAGATGAGGATAAATTTTTTCTATGGAAATGGGTATGGGATAACGAAACTCGTCTGTGCTCCGCCTTGTTGCCATTCTTAGCCTCAAGTCCCTAGTAAGAATATTTTGTGCCCACTGTGGGACCCCAGTAAATATTTTCCCTGACCTCACTCTTCCATGGTCACCACCCTGAGTCACGCTTAGTTATCACATGAGATGGAATCCAACTTGGTGACAACCCTTCAAAATAAAAAACAAACATTTATCCAAGGGAATGGACAACAAAGCAAACAAGATGATCCTTATCAATGTCTATAAGTATGATGGAACAACCACCTGACCACCCATCTAAAGGCCTATCTAATCCAAGTTAGTATCCATACTCAAGAAAAAAAATGGTATTTTGCAGGTTGTTCCCTACCATTCTGGATGGACCAACTTTGGAATTGTACTACACGTTGCGCCCATACTCGGTGAACTCTTTTGAAACGTTGAATATCATGTTCAGATCCCGGTTTGCATATCAAAAAATGATACCCACTACATCGGTCGCCCTGAAATACATTACGTAGGAGGAAAAGGAAACCCTTTGGCACTTCACGAAAAGATTCATCATTGCAAAAACCACGATCCTGGACTTCACTCCGTCCATAATCATACACTCCTTAATTTGTGGCCTTCAGCCCAAACCTTTCTCAGAATTATTTTTTACATAAAGGCAAAACAACAGGGATGATTTGAGAGATGTACGACCAAATATGTGGTCATCGAATAAAACAGTCTGAAGAGGGCAAAAAAGCCTAGTTGGATGAGGGCCAAATACATGGCCATCAAAGAAAACATGGCACACTTCTTCGTCAAGTTAGTCTCTAGGGAGGTTGTCGAGGTCCGAGGAGTTAGATGAGCTCCAAGTTGCATGTCTCCTTGAGCATGGTATCCTTGTTGGCATTCAAGGGGGTGTATTGTTTATACTAGGATGTGTTTTGATCAAAGACATTATTCTTCCTATTACTCCCTCTTATTGGGATAATGGGCTTTTTCACCCTCTTTAACTTGTTTTCTTTAATAATATTGTATTTAGGTGCACGCTTTCTCAGATCATGCATGTTGTCTGACCTTTGTGTAAAAATGGAGTCTGAAAAGGGTCTAGGCTGAAGGCCACAGATTAATTGATAACTCCCTAATCCCTAATCTTTAGATTTTTTTCAGCCAATTGCAGTAGGTCATAGATGTGGAAGCATCACCAAACGTGCACAAGTGACCTGGAGTAAGCTGACACAATTGCTAGGAAACTTGCCACCGAAGTTCCAAGTGGAAATTGCAAAGTACGTAGGCACATTTTGTGGTAGTTGGTAGTTAATGAAACTTGTACAACTAGAAACAGGTGTTGGTTGTGTTAACTTAGGTGCCAAATAACATTCGAAACACACACTCACCAAAATTCATTCACTGATTCACTACCTTTCCTCTCCTCCATCACGCTACCATTCTCTCTTCTCCACCATACCACAATTGATGTTCCACACCACATTTCAGTACTATTTCCACACATTTCTGCTATTGATTTCCTACTGTTTTGAGTTGTGTTATAAGCTACTACTTTCATTTTATTGATTCCAATTGTTGTGAACTTATTCTTTGCGATGAAATTTTTGTTTTCCTTTCATTTTTACCGATTAATCAATGATTTTTGTCATTCACGACTGAAGTTATCTCATGATTCAATTTTGTGATTGAGTGATGCTAATCGACAACAACACTAGATTCGACTTGGAAACAAGTTGAATTTGCAGAGGATGCACAGTAATCCTACTTAGATATCAAAAGTCATTTGATTATGATCAACCATACATAAATCATCAATTTGAATGATGACTCTCATTTCTACTGCATTGAACCACTATTCCATTCTTCTTTAATTTTCGTTTTTAATTAATTTGCGGTTCTTATGTTCAATTCTCGTTTGCATCTTCATCGTGAGCTCACATACAACGTTTCTGAAACATTTGCATAACCAATTCATCATTCATCACATCTAATTCATCATTCGTGCATTAGTTCGTTATTTCTGTTATATAGGGTTCATAATTTGGGAATTCAAGTTTTAGTTTATCATTTTGAGTAATTCTTATTCCTAACATCAATAAAGATCATTTATAGGTATTTTGCATTATTACATTTGCATTTCATGCACTGTGAATCAATTTTGAAGGTTGCCCTATACATTCGAATACGAATTTCTTTCAAGAATTTTTCTAGGCTTTCGAATTCTGCATAATTGTATTCTTAATTCATTCTATTGATTCATTTGAGTTTTAATTAGGTGTTAGAAGCATTATGTGGGCTTAATTCGAATTTAGGATCATTGCAATGCATATTCACACTTCTATTAGTTAGTGTTAGCTTTTCATCAAACACCTTAGGTGCATTAGATTTCATTTAGGCATTTCATCGAACAGTTTGCATTTTTATATTCTTATAGCATTTTAGGTTTGTTTTAATTTTAGTTCAAGCATATTTTGATAGATTTCCACAAGATAAGTTCACTAAATCAATCATTTGCATTTGCATATCCGTCGGATTGATCCTTGGTTGATCACTATACTATATTAATTAGTATTAGTGAGGAAATTGAGTTTGATTGAATCTTTAGGTGACAAGAGGTTTATCATTAAGGAGTGCATGATTACGAACAAAGTGAGATTTGGGATCATGGTCGTTATGGTGGTGAATCTCTCCATGAAGTGCTTGAGGGTTTCGTTTTCCCCCTACTCTATGTATTTTTTTGGCGGCCGATTTAGTGTGTACCATTTTGCGATCTATGAATTAGGCTCTGAAATTGGTACTCATTGTTTCAAAAGAGTACACTGAGTGTGGGGGCAATGTGTAGTACGAGTCCAAAGTCGGTTCATCCAAAGTGGTAGGGAACAACCTGCAAAATACCCTTTTGTCATGAGTATGGATACTAACCTAGATCAAATAGGCCTTCACATGGGTGCTAAGGTTGATTGTTCCATCATACTTGTAGACATTGATAAGGATCCTCTTCGGGATGCCGGCCTGGGCTACCTCTGTCGTGAAAGGATGGAATTTTTCCATGTATGATGGGTACATGAAGTCGGCCTTGTCATGATATTTCTAACATTAGATTTGTACCTGGTCAGTTTGGCATTCTCCTCAATCCATTTTCGTTTTGGGATGTTCGGTAGAGTTTTGAGATTTCACTAATGCCCACCTTTGATGAGGGTTGTGAGGTCTTCTTGATTAGTTGTGGTTCTTGGAAGAGTCACGCTGGGCTTCTAGGCTTGGTCTTGCCTGGGAGTGACATTGGCCTTCCCCTTGAGAACTCCTCCAAGGTGTCAAGGACCGACCTCTGCTACATTTTTTTGTGAGGGGGATTCCTCATTGGCCGTTGAGTGCCAAGTCTATGTTTGTGGAGTACGGACGAGGGCTCCCATTGTCCAAGCCAGTCAGCTTTTGATTCAACATTTGGAGATTGGCCTGATGCTTGCCTCGTAGGGTAGCGAGTTCCTCATCGTAGTGTTTTGCGTTGTTGTTCGTTCTCCTGGATCAACATTTGCATTTGATTTTGAAGGGTCGTCACCAGGTTGGATTCCATCTCGTGTGATAACTAAGCTTCGCTCTAACTAGTGACCATGGAAGAGTGAGGCCAGGGCAAAGTTTTATTAGGGCCACGATGGGTGCAAATATTTTTACCGGGAACTTTAGGCAAGCCTTTGGACATATGACAAGATCTCAATGGCTTGGGCAATCCTTGAGGGGATGTTCTTGGGGGTTGAAACACAGGGGATAATTCACCTACAAAAGACTCTCTAACACTCAAGTCAGTAAGAGTGATAAGCTATTTAGAGTAAGAAAGAATGAGTATGAAAGTGTTCAAAGGAACAATAGCTTTATTTTTAGGGTTTTTGAACCCTAAGGTCCATGAGATAAAACTGATAATGTATTATCAAATAATATCAATAAAATAACAACTTATCTCAATTATGTGATAATAATAACAATAATGTGACAACATACATCGTATACCAAATATTATATAAATATATGGTATTAAAGAATATTATGGTGTAATCAAATTATAGATATTTGTCATAGTTACGGTTAATATATGAACATTTTTTTCTCATAAATGTATATCCAAAGATCTTTTTACTATGGAGGTTTAATGGATCTTGTTAAATCTTATTGTTAGACACGTTTATCGGGTAAGATAGATACACCTATTTTACTTTTAATTATATTTTAAAGATAAAAGATAAACTACGTAAATATTGAAAGTAATTACGATATACTCACGTACTTTTTTTATATAGTTATTATTATTAATATTTTTTCCTTGAATTATATAGAGTCACCAAGTCGCTAGATAATGAAAATTAAAAAGTTGGTTAATAAATGTAAACATAAAAATGATAAAAGAAGTAACAATATTACAAAAAACAGAAAAATATTTTCAAAATTTAATTTTTATTTTGAATTAACTGTAGACAAAATCATTTACCATTTTTATACTTAAATTTTTAGATAATGAAAATTAAAAAGTTGTTATTGGATGATATCATATTATATTATTAGTTACTAATGAAGAAGTAACACTTTATTAGTGATATATTAAGAAAAGATATTGATAATAAAAGCTAAATAAAAGACAGTGAATAAGAAAATATATTGTTGGGTTGAAGTTTTAGTTACATTTAATATTTAACTTTTTTTAATTTTATAATATAATTAAGGATAAATTTGGAATATATGAAATAGGACATCTCTTCGCTTTATATTTTATTATACGTTTTCCCCTATTTTAAAATACAATTAAAAGAAAAACATTAATAGTTGAAAAGAGATATTCCCTAATGTTATATATTTAAAAAAATAATAATATTAATAATGCTGGTTATATAAAAAAATAATAAATAATTACAAAAAATAAGTGTTGTATAAGTCCAAATTAACCTTTTTCTTTATATTTGTCAATCTAGATAGACTTGCCCGCAAGTTAGTTATGAGATTGATCCTATCCATTAAAAGCAGAGAGAAGAATTTGAAAAATGGAAGGATCATGGTGACATGTTTGACGCACACATTCTTTGTATATTACTCTATACATCCAAGCTTCATTGAGAAGATAAAGTTCCCTCTCAAACTTGATTGCGAACACTCGTGCATACACTTCTCCATGTAGATGAGTTCTTTTTATATGTGTGGTTGCTAGTTGAAGGGATTGTATGATGGCTATGGAGATGAAAATAAAGATGGAGGAGGTGCCGAACATAGATGGTGGGCAAGATTGTGGCCAGACGAAGGTCCCTTGGTATTGGAAAGAAGACAAAAAGGGAAAGAAAAGAGAGAAAAAAAGTGTAAAAGAAAAGAAAAATAAAAGAATTAGATTTTTATTCATTTTTTAAATTACAGGTATCTGCCTATGAGTCAGTCACGTTTATAATCTTTTTAATTCGGTCAACTTCTCCATTAAAAATTAACGTCATCCAAAATGAAAGATGAATTTCAAGTATTTTAAAAATATAGGTATGAATTTTATGTGAACTTTGATTTCAATTTCACATATATAAGAATATATAAGAATGAAAAACATACAAAACCCTTCGAATAATTACTTTATCAATTTTATCATTTTCTTAAATTTAATTGTTTTTTCAATTTGACTTTTTTTTTAAATTCGAAACATTTTTTAATTATAAAACTGCCTATAAAATAAATAAAATTATAAATGAGATTCCTATATTTAGTGTTCATATTTTTTTCAATTTTTACCTTCAATTGAATTTTTTTTAATTTAATTTCTTTTTCTAATTTTATTTTTTTAAAATAAATTAAATAGAAATTATCTTCAAAATAAAGGAAAACTATTTACAATAAAATTGTAAAAATTATTTATATATTACCATAATTATTTTTTATCATATACAATAAAAAGCATATGAGTTTTCACTAATCTACAGCTATGTATAAATGAGATTTCTCTTTTCCGTGTCAACTTTTTTTTTTTAACTCTTACTCTTGAAGTTACTGTCTTATTTAAATGTAACTGATTTTTTTTTTTTAAATTTAAGTAACTTTCTAAATTATATAAATAAAAATCTTCTACTAAATAAATAAAAATATCTATAATTAATTTATACCTATACAGGGGATTTTTTTGTGTTATTTTTTTTCACTTTTATCTTTCAAGTAAACGCTTTATTTAAATGTAACAAATTGTTTAAATTTAACCGCTTGTTTTTAAATTTAAATAATTTTCTAAATTAAATAAATAAAAATTATCTACTAAATCATCTACTAAATAAATAAAAATCTTCTACAAAATAAATAAAAATATCTATAATTAAATTTGAAAAGTTGATTATATTTATTTTTATAATTATAATTTTATTATTTTTTGTTATCACAAAAATGTGAACACACACGCCTAACACGTTAGTTTTCACTAAACTATATCAATATGTAATGAGATTTTCCTTTTTTGTGTTCATTTATTTTTTCACTTTTACACTCAAGTTAACATTTTAGTTAAATGTAATTGATTTTTTAAATTTTGCCTTTTTTTTATTTACATAATTTTCTAAATTAAATAAAAAAATCATCCACTAAATCATCTATTACACAAAGAAAAGTCTTCTACAAAATAAATAAAAAATATCTATAAATAATCTATACATATATATAAAGAGATTCCTTTTTTGTGTCCATTTTGTTTAGCTTTAATCCTTCAAGTTACCATTTTAATTAATGTAATTGACTTTTAAAATTTAACCCTTATTTTTGTAGCATCTCATTTAATAGTGTGAACTAGTAAATAAAATATTAATACTCTGATAAAAAAATAGATAGTCATATATATATATATATATATATATATTAATTAATTAATGCAGTTATCCTAAAGAAATAACTATATAATCTTAATATATATGGACTCTAGTTTTGAAAATCTCACAGAGTTTCTCAACAAAAGGAATTGTTCCTAAACTGCATCAAAGAAGAAGTGATCCTTATAAAACTATCCAACTAAAGGAGCATCCTCGCCTACACTTAGAGTCGACTCAAGGGTAAAGCAAGTAAAACCACTCTCTTTAAGCCTCCAGCTAAAAAAAGGCCTAAAAAGAAATTTTTACTACTAATATTTCCTTATTATATCTCTATTAAATTAATTATAAAATTACTAATATAGCTCTATTACATTAATTATAAAGAAAAAGGCCTCAAAAGAATATTTTATTACTAATATAGCTCTATTAAATTAATTATAAGTTTGTGATTGAGAATAAAATTTAATTAAATTATTATTGATGTATGTTACTTTTTATTGGTATTAAAATAATTAATGAGTTTAAATAAGAGAATGATTAGTATTTTTATTCTCTTATAATTTTATTTTCTTCTTTTATCTTTTTATCTCTTTGTCACTTTTTTTGCCTCTCATTTTCTCTTCTAAGAGTTATTTTTTTAAGGTCTTAGCAGATTACAATTTTTCAATCTCATATTGTCCATGTGTACCAATTTTTCATAATAATTTCTGGTTAGTATGTTTTTTCTGTTGTGTTGTCATATTTTTTGTTCTGTTTTGGATTTGTAATAAATTTAAAAATACATTTCTTTTGCCTAGTTTTGTTTTTCAGTACTTTTCGATTTACGAATTTCAAGGGTTTTTTTTTTTTGCATATATTTTAACAAGGACTTGAAATTTTTCTATAAAACTATTAATTAAATTAGGGGTCAATCTTTTTGTGGATAATAGATTAATTGGAGTATAATTCAAAGTTTAGTTTTCTATAAAAATAAGTTTAGAAAAAAAAGACTTATTATCGAGTTGAGAAGAACCTAAGTTTTGTGAAAAACGTATTAGATGTAAAATGAAACAATTTGATGAAAACACTGTGAATGAAATTGTAAAATCTCTTTAGGAGTCGTTTAGAATTGATTACTTTTTGTATGTTGTAGATAAAGAAATTACCACATTTAGAGTAGATTTGAACAATTTAAAAGATATGAATATATTTTTTGTTTTTTATGTAGTGTTAAAAAATAAAAGTCACTAGATTGTAAATTTTCGAAAGAAAAATGCTTAAACGTTGAAAAATCTTTAAAATGTGACAATTTGTTGGATAGTGATGGATTTGATTTATTTTCTTGATTAAATATCTTAAGAGAAATTATAGGTTTGGAAAATGATAAACCAATTGTCATTCTTAATTATAAAAAAAGATGAGATTTTTTTCCAAATGCATATAACTTATAGAATAATGTTAACAATTTCAGTGTCAACCATGTCTCAAGAAAGATTAAATGGATAAGCCTTATTATCTATTGAATAAGAAGTGTTAAATGAAATTAATTATGAAAATTTGATAAATAATTTTGTATCAAAAAAATATTGAAAAATAAATTTTAAATAAAAGGCCTCATTTTTTAAGTTTGTTTTAGGCCTCCCAAACTCTTGAGTCGTTCATGCCTATACTATTCTTTGCTCACAAATTTAAGTGATCATAGCAAAGGAAAAATATAACAAGGAACATAGAAAAGCAAAAGGGTAAGTTAGTATAAAAGAAAATACATACTTATAAATGTAATACACAGTACCATAAAATGTTAACGAATACAATAAAGATTTATAGACAAATAGTAGTTGGCACTAGACTCAATTATTTGAATACATGCCATAGATATAGGTATCACTACAAGTATGCACCTATGATGCTTTCTATATTCTGCAGAGTACAAGACACAAAGGATCATCACCCAACCACACAAGGTTAATGTTGACCTATGATCGAAGAACAAGTCCAAAGGTTAGGATCCCCTACCTATCTCACCACAAAACTCATTATACTCTATGTGAGTTTGAATTATTGTTAGAGTTCATGATATCTCCTTCCAGACCCACCCATATCAATGGCATACACTAATCATAAAAACCTTAAGAATTTCCCTTGAAATTCAAAAAACATCAATACATATGTTCACCACAACATTCTATATTCCTTTCATCTTAATAAAATCCATTAACATACTTCATTTAAATCATAAAGCAATTGAAAATTGCCAAAACAAGCCAAAAAGTTAAAACAGGGCATCTAATGCTCAACGCAATTTTTCCTCATAAAAATGAGCACTTAACGCTAGCATACGGCGCTCAGCGCAATTCGTCTCGTAAAAACGAGTGTTGAGGGTCATGGCAATTAATTGCTTCCATACCTATAGGGGTCTCTAACACTCAGCGCCACATGGTCAACACTTAATGTCGTTTGGCTCATAAAAGCCAACACTCGGCTTTGGTATGTAAGGCTCAACGTTGTGTCAAAAAAACCAGATTTTTGTGCTATGATTTAGGTAAATTGGTCTATCCAAAAGATCAATCTGATACTTCTCTCGTACAACTTCATTTCAGAACAATTTTTACCAATTAAATGTGGTACCAAATTGATCAATTGACCATAGTCTTAATTACCTAATTCACACACAAAGGCAAAAGCATCAGCATTCAACATACCAATTTTCATCAATCATTATATCAGATCACAACAATTATTCCTGCTATAATAGTTTCATAAATCAAAACCCATCTCATTCCTTAATTAAAGAAAACATCAACACACAACCATCAATTTTCACCAAATTCACTCACACTAGCAACAACAAAGCTTCCCTTACCTGAGTAAAAGCTTGGTTGGCTCTAAGAACACCAAGACCTTCCCTAAGCCACAAGGTACTCTATTTACATATAGAAATATAACAAAATGATCAGATCATATCCTCATAACCCTTGATCAACAGAGAACCATACAGAAACTAATAGAGTCACAAACAACCTCAAAGAAAGACACATGCAAAGAATGATCAAAATTACACAAAGAATGAGCTAAAAATCAACTTACTCAATTTGAGTAATTGATCGGAAGAACTCGAAGATCTAACTACGACGATCACACAAGCGGTCTCTGATCTTCAAAGGGATGATCATAATGTGAGATAGCCTAAAAAGATGGAAGAATTCTAAGAAAGAGGTTTCTAGAGAGATGAAATAATTTTAAGTAATGTTTATGAAATTTGTATTTATAATTAGGCATTATTGTAAGACTCGTGGAAATTGATTAATTAAATAATTAATTAATTAATAAATGCGGGTAGGAAGAGCCTTTATGTCATTTAATATTGTTTAATGTGACTTGGAAAAGTACTAGATCAAGTGGTTGAGAGTACTTAATTGTGTGAGAGGACTTGGGTTCGAGTCCTATGTATGCCTGTTGTGTGTTAATTGATTTATTAGTTGTTTTTATAAAATAATTGTGACTAGTGTGTGATAATATAAGCATAAGATGATAATGGTTATCAACAAAATGTGAATTGGCATAGTGGTTATGCTTTGGCCTTATGAGTGGAAGGTCACAGGTTCAAACCTTGATAGACACGAATTAACCTTCTCATTTTTGCCAAATTTGGTTTGGAGGGAATGTGAAAAGGTAGAGGTACCCCTAGTAAAAGGGGTTGGAAAACTATAGAATAATTACCCTTGAATAAGAATTAAACCCACCATAAAGTCAATTTTCGTTTTAACCTTTAAACCCTTAATTAAGACACCTATAAAACCATTTTAAGGTAAAAGAAGGGTTTTGGCAGTGCTGGTAATTGGCTTTTGAGAGGAGCACGAGTTCTGAGGGTGTGAGAAGTGAATTGAAGGCTGAATTGGGAGGGTTTTGGAACAAAAGAGTGGGCAACAAAGGAACATTCTTTTTTTCCCCAAATTGAATCAAGAAGTCCAGGTTAGGGGAGTTGTATGTTGAATATGTCAATTTCATGATATTAATTATGATTTTGTGTCATTACCTTATCAATTGGAGTATGGTTGTGGTGAATTCGTGTATGTGTGATTAAATAATGAATTGGTTGGATGGTTAAAAGTTGCAAACCCTTTTGTGCATTATATGTTTTAGGAATGAGGGTTTTTGGTTTGGAATGGTTGTGGACGCTTAAACCTTGTGTCTTGTTAGTCTAATTTGGATATAAAGCATGATTCTGATGTGTTTTTGCCATTACATTGTGTTAGAAATGATTGGTTGGTGTTTTGGTATTGTTTTGGTGAATTGGGTGCATGATCAGAGAGGGAACTCTACAATTCTCGCCCAAGCGAGTCTATCTCGTCCAAGCGAGAGTTGCAGAACCTCGTTTCTGGTTTTGGTTCGTGCTACTCGCTCAGGCGACTTGGTTTAATGTTGAGCGATACCTACTCTCGCTTAGGCGAGAATGGCTCGCCTAGGCGAGGTCGCGAGGAAACCTAACGTTTTGAGCGTGATTTCCCGTCTAGGCGAGAAGTTTTGGAGTGTTGAGCGACAGGTACACTTGCTTAGCCGAGAATGGCTCGCCTAAGCGAGATCGCGATGAGACTTGGTGTTTTCTTATTGAATCCTCGTCCAGGCGAGGTGCTTTGTGTCTTGAGCGACCTAAGGTCTCGCCCAGGCGAGAAGAGCTCGCTTAAGCAAGATGAAGTGGTGCAGCCGCTATTGCATACTCGCTCAGGCGAGGTAGTTTAGCCTAAGTTAGACCAATGTACTATCCTGGGCAAACAAGCATAGTTTAATTGAGAATGGCGAGGAGTCATGTTTATATGTTTTGTTTGTACTATTTGCTGGTATTTCCTACCTTATAGGAAGTTATATGCATGTGTTTGTGGTGTTTGGACTTGAAGGACTAAGTCCTTAGGAGTTGGGATGTGCTTGGTTGAGTCACGAGCGAGGAGTCGTGATGGGTGGACCGCATGCAGAATGTGAACGGTTTAGTTCACCGGAGGTACCCTTGTTGGGATGAATGAGCGAGGGAGTTCATGTCATGCTTAACTTGGGAATACGTGTCCGGGTCCGAGCGAGGAGTTCGGATGACGGGCGAGGGAGTCCGTGAAGCAGGTCTACGAGCGGGTTAGGCTTGTAGGTTAGACCACGAGCGAGGAGGGTCGTGGAAGCACATGAAATCCCATATTTAGAGTAGATGCATGAATTCATATTGGTTATGAGTGTGGGGGAAGAGGGTATTTTTGCAAATTAAACAAATGAATACTTATGTTGGGTTGGGGTTTAATTTCATATTTGTTTATGATATGTGCATAACTCACCCTATTTGTTTGTGTGTGGCGATGATCAGGTAAATTTATTATCCGGGAGCAGATGATGTTTTAGGTGAGCCAGGAGACGCTTAGTGGCGGAGTGTGGGCTTAGTGCACGAGGGGATTTCTATACCTATTTTGTTGGATTTATATGTAATTTGTTTACAGTCTTCATGGATTTTGGATTTTAGTGTTTTAAAGTTGGAAACATTTCCCGTGTTTTTGGGAAAGATGTTATTTAATAAATGAGGTATTTCTTTTATTTAACTTGTTTATTTGTTTATTTTAAGTAGTATCCTACCGGGATGTTACAATTGGTATCAAAGTAAAAGTTTTGAAGATATTTTAAAAATATTTTGGGGCTTTTGGGGAGTGAGCTTACCGTTTGATTGTGTGTGTGTTTTAGTTGCATGTTGGTAAATCATGAGTGGCTTTGTTTAACTGGTGAGTTGATTCTTAACAATTGAATGTGGCGTATTGAGGCTATGGCTGCTAACAGGAGGAGAAGGAGTAGTGGTGTTGATGACATCGCAGAGGCTATTCACTGGATGGTGGATGCGATGCAGCCACCCATAGCAGTGCAGCCTAGAACGGCGATTGCACCAATCAGGGTGCTGACCGTGGAGGACTTCTTGCGCCACAAGCCAGCTGAGTTCACTGGCAAACAAATGCAACAACAAATGCAGACCCGAGAGGAACAGGTGGATTGGACTAATTTCAGGACGCATTTCCTGGAGAAATACTTCCCTGACACGGCTAAACAAGACAGGGAAGCTGAGTTCCTTGCACTGCAGCAAGGGGATATGACGGTGTAGAAGTATGTGAACATATTTGAGCACCTGGCAAGGTATTACTCGCAAGCTATTTCTGAAGAATGGAGGTGTCTAAAGTTTGAGCGAGGACTCAGACATGAGCTGAAGAGGGTGGTAACACCTTTGAGGGAGAAGAGATTTCCGGTCTTGGTGGAGCAAGCCAAGAGTGCAGAACATCTAGAGAAGGGCCCTGGTCCAGTTGTCCGACATCAGAGGAATGTTGCAGAGGCTAGGCAACAGAAAAAGCCTTACAGCCGTCCCCCTGCCACCTCTGGAGACTTTAAGTGTTTCCAATGTGGGCGCGCACACCTGAACAAGAATTTCCCACAGTTGAAGAGTTCACCCAGGGGACAGGGGAGCAATCACAAATGTTTCATTTACGATCAGCCTAGGCATTTCGCTAATCAATGCCCTGAGAAGAAGGCCAATGCCCCGAAGAAATCACTAGCCTTTGGAGCGGAGAGAGCTAGAGCAGTTGGGAGGGTCTTTGCCATGACATATACTGAGGCTACTCAGTTAGGTAATCTAATATTACAGTCTTGTTTACTTATGGGGCATGATGTAATGGTATTATTTGATTCTGGCGCAACGCATTTGTTTATCTCTAATGACTGTGTGGGGAGATTGAGCCTGGAAAAATGTGACTTGGTGTGTGAGTTGCTTGTTTCAACTCCTTCCTCGGGTCAGGTAGCTACTAGTTCAGTTTGTGTTGGGTGTTCAATGGTGGTGGCAGGTCGCAAATTCAAGGTGAATTTGGTGTGCGTGCCCTTGGAGGGATTGGACGTGATATTGGAGATGGACTGGCTGTCTAGTAATCACATGATAATTGATTATGGACGGCGTAGTTTGGTATTCCCAGAACATGAAGTGTTGAAGTTGATCTCAACTCAAGAAGCTGTGAAAGCACTGCAAGAAGGGGTCATGTGTTATATGGTGGTGGCTAAGCCAAAGAAGAAAAGTGCTGTAGAGATAATCCAATCTATACCAGTAGCCAGTGAGTATGCAGATGTGTTTCCAGATGAGGTGTCAGGATTGCCGCCGAGTCGAGACATTGACTTCACCATTGATCTAATTCCTGGTGCAGGTCTAGTGTCTATGGCTCCATACAGAATGAGACCTGCAGAGCTCGTAGAACTAAAGAAGCAGATTGAGGAACTATTGGAGAAGCAGTTTATTCGCCCAAGCGCGTCACCTTGGGGAGCTCCAGTCTTATTAGTGAATAAGAAGGACGAGAGTTCGCGACTTTACGTGGATTACAGACAACTAAATAAGCTGACAATTAAGAACAAGTATTCACTACCAAGGATCGACGACTTACTGGATTAGTTGAAGGGTGCAGGGTGTTCTCCAAAATAGATTTGAGGTCGGGGTATCATCAGATTCTGGTCAAGCCGGATGATGTGCAAAAGATGGCATTCAGGTTCAGATATGGTCACTATGAGTACGTGGTGATGCCATTTGGAGTGACGAACGCACCGACAGTATTCATGGACTATATGAATAGGATTTTCTGACCCTGGTTGGATAAGTTTGTTGTTGTCTTCATTGATGACATTATTATCTACTCGAGGACTCGCGAAGATCATGCTGATCACTTGAGGGTGGTTTTGGATGTGCTCAAAGAACACCAGCTATACGGCAAGTTATCCAAATGCGACTTTTGGCTTGATGAGGTACAATTCCTCGGGCATGTAATCTCAGCTGAAGGTATAGTAGTGGATCCAGCCAAAATAGAAACTGTGTTGAAGTGGGAAAGGCCTAAGACTGTAACGGAGGTGAGGAGTTTCTTGGGCCTGGCGGGTTATTACAGGAGGTTCGTGGAGGGGTTTTCAAAGAAGGTGAACCCTTTGACCCAACTCACGAGGAAGGATCAACCATTCTTCTGGACTGAGAAGTGTGAAGAATGTTTTGAGGAGATGAAGAGGTTCTTAACTACCGCTCCAGTACTCGTGATTCCTGATACATAAAAGAAGTTTGAAGTGTACTGTGATGCCTCATACTTGGGTTTGGGGTGTGTGTTAATGCAAGAAGGGAGGCCAGTGACATATGCATCACGACAATTGAAGGTACACGAGAAGAATTACCCGACTCACGACTTGGAGCTAGCAGCCATTGTGTTCGCTCTTAAGTCTTGGAGGCACTATTTGTACGGCTCTCAATTCCAAGTATTCAACGATCACAAGAGTTTGAAGTACTTGTTTGATCAGAAGGAAATGAATATGAGGCAGTGTTGGTGGATGGAGTATTTGAAGGACTATGACTTTGAATTGCTCTATCACCCGGGCAAGGCAAATGTTGTAGCCGATGCTTTGAGTCGGAAGAAGATGCATATGTCTTGTATAATGATAAAGGAATTAGAGTTGATTGAGAAGCTCAAAGATATGAATCTAGGGATGCTGTTTGGGCAAGACTCTATATAGTGCAGCTTGCTAAAAGTCACTAATGAATTCTTGAATGAAATTCGTGTGGCTTAAGGGCACGATTTGGAATTGCAACAGTTTGTAGGGTGGCTGGGTACAGAGAAAGGGAAAGATTATCAGATGGGAGAGGATGACATTCTACGATTTAAAGGTAGAGTATGTGTACCAGGAGGACCTATATTCAGGAGGCAGATTCTAAAGGAGGGCCATCAGAGTCGTCTTAGCATACATCCAGGTATGATTAAGATGTATAAGGATTTGAAGGAGTTCTTCTGGTGGAACGGAATGAAGGCAGATGTTGTAGACTTTGTGGCTCAATGTTTGGTTTGTCAAAAGGCCAAAATTGAACACCAAAGGCCGGGAGGTACACTGTAACCACTGGACGTACCACAGTGGAAGTGAGACAGTATCGCTATGGACTTTGTGACGCATCTTCCGAGGTCGACAAAGGGCCATGATTCAGTCTGGGTGATAATAGACAGACTAACAAAATGTGCACATTTCTTACCTATGAATCAGAAGTGGTCGATGGACAAATTAGCAGAGTTGTATGTGCGAGAAGTGATGAGATTGCATGGAGTACCCGAAAGCATAGTGTCGGACCGGGACCCTAGATTCACATCACGGTTTTGGCAATCATTACAGGCGGCCTTGGGTACACAGTTGAGGATGAGCTCAGCTTATCATCCTCAGATGGATGGGCAATCTGAGCAGATCATCCAATCTCTAGAAGACTTATTGAGGTCTTGTGTGCTAGATCACATGGGAAACTGGAATGATGTGCTACTTTGGTGGAGTTCACATACAATAATAATTACCACTCTAGCATTAGCATGGCACCTTATGAAGCATTGTATGGAAGAAGGTGTAGAACTCCATTGTGCTAGTATCAGGATGGTGAAGCCTTTGTGCTTGGTCCTGAATTTCTACAACAAACGACTAGTAAGGTCAAATTGATTCAGGATCGGATGCGAGCCACTTAGAGTAGGAAAAAGTCTTATGCCGATAAGAGAAGACGACCATTGGAGTTTGAGGAAGGAGACCATGTATTCCTCTGAGTTACTCCAACCACGGGTATCAGAAGGGTTCTTAAATCAAGGAAGTTGACTCCGAGATTTATAGGGCCTTATCAGATTATATGGAGGATAGGAGCTGCGGCGTATGAGATTGCTTTGCCACCTCACCTAGCCAACATGCATAATGTGTTCCACGTCTCACAGTTGAGGAAATACATTGCAAGTCCAGATCATGTGTTGGAGTCAGATGACGTGCAAGTGCACGAGGATCTGACTATGCCAGTTGGACCGGTTCACATACTGGATACCCAGGTCAAGTAGCTGAGGGGCAAAGAGTTAAAGACGGTGAAGGTACTTTGGGATGAGACGACACAGGAGATGACGTGGGAGATGGAGGATGTCATGAGGAGGTACCCTCACCTGTTTTCTGGTAAGTCTCATTTTCAAGGACGAAAATTCTTTTGAGTTGTGGAGAATGTAAGACCCGTGGAAATTAATTAATTAATTAATAAATGCGGGTAGGAAGAGCCTTTATGGCATTTAATATTGTTTGATGTGATGTGGAAAAGTACTAAATCAAGTGGTTGAGAGTACTTAATTGTGTGAGAGGACTTGGGTTCGAGTCCTATGTATGCCTGTTGTGTGTTAAATGATTTATTAGTTGTTTTTATAAAATAATTGTGACTGGTGTGTGATAATATTAGCATAGGATGATAGTGGTTATCAATAAAATGTGAATTGGCATAGTGGTTATGCTTTGGCCTTATGAGTGGAAGGTCACGGGTTCAAACCTTAATAGACACGAATTAACCTTCTCATTTTTTCCAAATTTGGTTTGGAGGGAATGTGAAAAGGTAGAATTAACCTAGCATAAAGTCAATTTTCGCTTTAACCTTTAAACCCTTAATTAAGACACCTATAAAAGGACATTTTAAGGGAAAAGAAGGGTTTTGGCAGTGTTGGTAATGGGCTTTTGAGTGGAGCACGAGTTCTGAGGGTGTGAGAAGAGAATTGAAGGCTGAATTGGGAGGGTTTTGGAACAAAAGAGTGGGCAACAAAGGAACATTCTTTTTTTCCCCAAATTGAATCAAGAAGTCCAGGTTAGGGGAGTTGTATTTTGAATATGTCAATTTCATGATATTAATTATGATTTTGTGTCATTGCCTTATCAATTGGAGTATGGTTGTGGTGAATTCGTGTTTGTGTGATGAAATAATGAATTGGCTGGATGGTTAAAAGTTGCAAACCCTTTTGTGCATTATATGTTTTGGGAATGAGGGTTTTTGGTTTGGAATGGTTGTGGACGCTTAAACCTTGTGTCTTGTTAGTCTAATTTGGATATAAAGCACGATTCTGATGTGTTTTTGCCATTACATTGTGTTGGAAATGATTGGTTGGTGTTTTGGTGAATTGGGTGAGAAATCAGAGAGGGAAATCTACAATTCTTGCCCAAACGAGTCTATCTCGTCCAAGTGAGAGTTGTAGAACCTCGTTTCTGGTTTTGGTTCGCGCTGCTCGCTCAAGCGACTTGGTTCAATGTTGAGCGACACCTAGTCTCGCTTAGGCGAGAATGGATCGCCTAGGTGAGGTCGCGAGGAAACCTAACGTTTTGAGTGCGATTTCTCGTCTAGGCGAGATGTTTTGGAGTGTTGAGCGACAGGTACACTCGCTTAGGCAAGAATGGCTTGCCTAAGCGAGATCACGATGAGACTTGGTGTTTTCTTGTTGAATCCTCGTCCAGGCGAGGTGCTTTGTGTGTTGAGAGACCTAAGGTCTCGCCCAGGCGAGAAAAGCTTGCCTAAGCGAGATGAAGTGGTGCAGCCGCTGTTGCATACTCGCTCAGGCGAGGTAGTTTAGCCTAAGCAAGACAGATGTACTATCCTGGGCGAACAGGCATAGTTTAATCGAGAATGGTGAAGAGTCATGTTTATATGTGTTGTTTGTACTGTTTGTTGGTATTTCCTACCTTATAGGAAGTTATATGCATGTGTTTGTGGTGTTTGGACTTGAAGGACTAAGTCCTTAGGAGTTGGGATGTTCTTGGTTGAGTCACGAGCGAGGAGTTCGTGATGGGTGGACCGCATGCGGAATGTGAACGGTTTAGTTCATCGGAGGTACCCTTGTTAGGATGAATGAGCGAGGGAGTTCTTGTCATGCTCAACCGTGGAATGCTATGAGCAAGGGAGTTCATAGTAGGAAAGGCGGGAATGCGTGTCTCGGTTCGAGCGAGGAGTTCGGATGACGGGCGAGGGAGTCCGTGAAGCAGGTCTATGAGCGGGATAGGCTTGTAGGTTGGACCACGAGCGAGAGGGTCGTGGAAGCACATGAAATCCCATATTTAGAGTACATGCATGAACTCATATTGGTTATGAGTGTGCGGGAAGAGGGTATTTTTGCAAATTAAACAAATGAATACTTATGTTGGGCTGGGTTTTAATTTCATATTTGTTTATGATATGTGCATAGCTCACCCTATCTATTTGTGTGTGGCGATGATTGGGTAAATTTATTATCCGGGAGCAGATGATGTTTCACGTGAGCCAAGAGACGCTTAGTGGCAGAGTGTGGGCTCAGTGCACGAGGGGATTTTTATACTTGTTTTGTTGGATTTATATGTAATTTGATTACGGTCTTTATGGATTTTGGATTTTAATGTTTTAAAGTTGGAAACATTTCCCGTGTTTTTGGGAAAGGTGTTATTTAATAAATGAGGTATTTCTTTTATTTAACTTGTTTATTTGTTTATTTATTTATTTTAAGTAGTATCTTACCAGGATGTTACAATTATATTATTAAAATAATAGGATCTTATTATTATAAAACAAGATCACTCTTAAAATATTATTTTATAGGTTCTCACATTCTCACTAACAATAAAAAAATTGACCTCGAAAATTGGCTTACCAGAGAACAGATAGGGGTATGACTACTTTATATCCTCCTCTAACTCCCAAGTAGAGTCACCTATTCTCTTATCCCAAATGACCTTTACAAGAATGATGGATTTTTCTCTAAGCTATTTTGTCTCTGTTCCTCTATAACAACAGTTTGCACCTTTACTAAGAGATCTTTCTTGACTTGTAAATCCTCTCTTTCTAGCACATGAGAAAGGTCAGACAGATACTTCCTTAACATAAAGACATTTTGAAACACTGGATGAAGATTCGCCAACTGAGAAGGTAAAGAGATCTCTTAAGCCACTGGTCCAATTCTATATAAAATAGGATTTGGACCAATGAACTTAGAAGAAAGCTTTCTCGAACGAATAGCCTTTCCCACACCAACAATTGGGGTTACTCACAAAAAAACATGATCCTCAACTGCAAACTCGAAAAGTCTTCTCTTTTGATTAACATATGACTTTTACCTACTCTACGATGCCTTCATCCTTTCTTGTATCTTCTTCGCTTTTTTTTTTTGTGGTTTGTTTCAACAATTTTGGTCCCAACACCACTACTTCTCCATCTAGATACCAACACAGAGGGGCTCTACATCGCTTGCCATATAAGGCTTCATACGGAGCCATGCCAATTGTAACGTCCTAGCCGGAAATTACTTATTAAAATAAAAAAAAATAAAATTCAATAAAACAACCTCATTTATCATTCAACAATTTCCCAAAACGCGGGAAATATTTAAAACCTAAAGTTCAACGCGCCAAAACAGATAAAATAATTCGCATTAATACTATAATACAATTAAAATGGTCTATAAAATTATTACAATAACACCATAGTCCAATAAAATAACTAGTGAGAAAATTCCCCAAGAGATCCCCACTCCGTCTCTATGCACCTGTCCGCTCACCTGCATCAACATCTGCTCCCATGTAACAAGTTACATGATCATCGCCACACACACAGAGATAGGGTGAGCTCATTTAAATAAAACCAACTAATAAAATATTAAATACAACATCAAAACATTTAAACCTGGGTTATTATTCTTCTCCCTTTTTCCTTACTTCTCCACTTCCAATACTTTCATTAGACGTCTATCATCTCTATACCCTTTAGGTGAGAACAATGATCGATCTTTGCTGCACGAGTGTCTACTCGCCCCTCCGACTACAGGCCACCACTTGATAGTCCACACGTGGGAATAACCTTGCCACAGCATCTCACCATGACACCAAGTGGAGCTCCCCGAAACAAACATAAAGTTTGTAGCTATTCCAAACTACCAAAACTATATCAGAATACTCTGAAGAGGGAAATCATCCGAACCTCGCCGTACGAGCCACAAATCGCACACTCCACTGGACTTCCTAAACCACCAGGCTACAACCTAGAGTGGTCATGTGTTACTCCAATACGGGTTACACTCGTAATTGGACCCCCAGCCAAAGCCTCGCGTCATGAACATCACCTAAAGTTGTGTAGAAACCTTTCCTCGCGCACCATCACTGAACTAAAACCGCTTGGCGCGCATCTCACGTCGTCAGGCAAACACTGGCATCACACACCGCCAGGCGCCACGCGCCTGTAGCATCATCATTGCACCGTCACCGCCGGGCGGACTCCATCATGCCGCCGAGCGCCACTCGCCGCCACCGCATGGCGTTTTCTCCTCGCCCCGCCAGGCGCCAATGCGCCTTCAGGGTCTCTGCTGCACCATTCCGCCTGGCGGAACCCTCCCTACCGCCAGGCGCCCTGCTCGCACTGTGACCCCTGTCACAGATTTATACCAGTAGCGCAATGCTACTGGTTTTTGGCCCTTAAAACAGATCCCATTGGACCTCAAATCACACATTAACCAAACTCCAATCACATTCACAGTTATCCATTTATACTACGCAGCTCAATCACAATACACACATTTAAGTCACATCAACAAGACAATTCTTCTCATTTATTCGCACCATGTTGTTTTTCAGGTACTGAATTGAAACCTATCTCATCTCACTCAATATGGTCCAAATCTTATACTCATACTAATCAATATTTAGACACATCATGCTATCAAGATTTTCACTAAGATATTTTTAATTTTGAACTACACATACATGGATGCGTATAAACTCAATCATTCTTGGCATTACACACCTTCATTCATTTATGAATATAATTATAGTAAGCACTCCTACTCACCCTGTACCTACCATCCTACTCAATTATTAGCATATATTTTAATTAACTATAATGCACCTTCTTGTACACAATTCACTTCACAACTTCTAGCACCCAAAGTTCATCATCTCACATGTAAGGTTTTATTCTCACACTTCATCCCCTTACATAATTTTTACATGCCAAGGTTTCATTTACTTCCACTCCAGAACCCATCACGAGACAAACCAATGTCTCTGCTTGCGCCTGCGTTGTTGCCTAGCGGTAATCCCAGGTGCCACCAAGTGGTGTATAAAAATTATGGGTTTTGCCCGGATCGCTCTCGCACCAACCATGACTCAAACATCCCACTTACGGCACACCATCATATTGACATAAAATTCTAGTGCACACATAATACCAGATTAGAAATCATCCATATTATTCTCAAATCTGTAAAATCAGTGTACTAAATATTGAGATAGTTTATGTTCATTATCCACAATCCCAACATAAACCCTAACCCCCAATTTCCTTCGCGAGTTCATGCATTTTTTGTCAATTTAGTCACTGCAAACAATAATTCATCATGCAATTGATATATGTGCAATAAGAGTTCAATCCAAATACCACAACATCACTGACCAACCAATCAAAATGAAGAAAAAACAACATCAATAGTGCAACGCCTGGCGACAGTTCATGCGCCGCCAGGCGGTTTCTGGAAAAAATCCAGAAAACGTGAATAACACAAAAAATGCAAGCGTTCATAATTCAAACTTGATCCAGAATTCATCATCATACGAAATAACAATAAATCATACAACCAGAACTCCCAAAACCTGGATCCTTTTGCTTAAAACTTGAATGGCTCTAGATTTCCACTTGCTTTCAAAGGTCTCTCTTAGTCCTCTTGAAAAACGCCTCACAGATTCACCCAACTCACTCTCTTCACTCTGATTTCTCTCCCTTTTCGTGCAGTACCAATCTAGACCAAGAAAACCTTCTTTCTCCCTTCAATTTTGTCTTTTAATTACTTCTCAATGAAGGTTAATTAGCCAAAAACGAAAATTGATTTTATTGCTTGTGATAAATGTCATTCAAGACCATTATGGGGTTGTTTTTCAGCCCCTTTGGCTACCTTAACGTGGTTGCTGGGTTCTCTACCTCTTCTCTTCTTTTCCAAAAATCAAGTTTAGCAAAAAGAAAACTTAATTTGGGTCTCACCAAGGTTTGAACCCCTAGCCATGCAAATATTAAGTCAATGCTAAACCATCAAGCCAATTCATGTTTCGTTCTAACTATCATAATACTATATTCTTACTTAACCCGCACATTCATATTATTAAAACTATAATAATTAAATAACACATAATTGGCATACATAGGACTCGAACCCAAGTCCTCTCACACAAACCAAGTACTCTCAACCACATGAGCTAGTACTTTTCCACATCACATCAACCACTATCAAATGCCATGAAGGCTTCCACGACCCGCATTAATTAATTAATTAATTATTTAAGGTTTAATTAATCGCAAGGTACCCAATTTGATACTAGTGTGTCAAATTGGTACCCGCTTTTAAAAAAGTATCAATTGCGTACCCAAATACGTTTATGTGCATCAATTGGGTCCATACCGTTAAATTGTGAGAAATGGCGTTAAAAATGAGATGATGTGGCATTTGTGAACGGATACGTGTCAATTTAAAAAGCAGTTGTGGCTGAAAAAATAATTGTACAGTGACGTGGTGTGGTATATTTAAAAATCAGATTGTGTTGTGC
>Ga0214544_1004538_pt1 | contig 27824 bp, 19 predicted proteins | sample CNSS3metaG_FD_160074 | JGI IMG/M metagenome (GOLD analysis project Ga0214544, IMG submission 160074) | Root nodule microbial communities from cowpea collected in UCLA plant growth center, Los Angeles, California, USA - CNSS3 | ecosystem: Host-associated > Plants > Roots > Nodule | place: USA...
ATTAATAAAATATTTAATTATTTAATTTTAAAAAAAAAAATTTAAATATATTTTTTTTTTTTTTTTTATAGTAATATTTTTTTTTTTTTTTTTTTTTTTTTTTTTTTTTTTTTTGAGATTTTACTTTTAGATTAGTTTCCGTAAAAAGGTATACCTTAAAATACTTTTCAAAGGCCTAAATTTAAAATGAAAGTTTATTGTAATGGCTAATAAAATATTTTACAGAAACTAGAATCGAATAATCTATATTATAAAGGAAAAATAAAAGGTAAATATTTTCGAGGGACTAATATAAAATAAGAAATGTTAAAAAAAATTACAGATACCCAAATTTAAATAAATTTATTAGCGCCAAATAAAAAATATATATGATCTGAGAAAAAAAATTAAGCCTAATGCATAGTGCCCAAATCTTCATGAAAACATTGTTCGTGTTTAAATAACAAACTACTAGAGTGATTAAACATTGGATTTGTTTGTGTTTAGATCACTCCAATCTTTTACCAAGCCTTAGCCAGAAATGATTGTTTTTCAAAAAATACTCATGATGAACTAGAAGTGGCCACATTTTAAAGAATAATTAGTGCTTTTGTTAGGATTGACCGCCTTCCAAGTAATAATGAGTGGGTTAGTTAGGAATGCCTAAGGTCCAAACAATACTTGGATTTTTGCTTAGAGTTGTTGCATGTTCAAATAACACTTGGGTTGTTTAGCCATGAGGGGTTGAGGTCTAAATAATACTTGTTTGTATCTTCATAATATCAATTTGCTTAATGAAATTTGATCAAATGATTAAGAACTGGGCAGTGTCTATTATTTATAGAGGAAATAGTATAAAAATACTTTGGGTAAATATTTCCTATCCCTTATCTTCTTGAGTTGCATTTTATTAATCTTCATTTGACTTAAGAAGGCAGGACTTGCTAAAAAAAGGTTTTGAAAAAAGTTATTTTGCAATGTATTTGTCATACTTATTATTATTAGACAATGTCTTTAAGAAAATTACTTGAGAGATCATTCGTCAAATAAAAAATTCGTCAGTCAACACTAACTAGATGATGCTTTACAAAAAAGTTTCAAAAAGTTTTAAAACACAATTCAACCATGTCTTCTTGTGTTTTGACATGTGTTTCACTTTCTACCTTTCTTGTGTGTAGATAGACATAGCAACAAAGAATACTTGAATTTTTTAATCTTAAAAAAAATAAAATAAGATAATTAGGAGTGATTTAATGCATTTATGTTTGTCAATAGTGACATTTTGTACTCAATTATGATTTTTTTTTTTTGTTTATAGTGGAATCTTGTAGATCTTAGTGCAATAACTCTTTTTAGGATATACACTCTAGTTGTAGATATTTAGAAGGCAATCTAATGATGTTTAGCGATTAAATGATCTAACAAGATTTATAAAGTAGATTATTTAATGGTGTCAAATAGTAAACAATTTAATGAAAAAAATGGTAGATCATTTGATGAATTAGTAATCTTTGTATATACCTTGCTTATTAGTTTGGATTTTGTTTATCAATTTTAACTAAGGTTGTAATTATTTGGTGTCTTCTTTATAAAGGTGAATTATACAACAAAATGAGAGACATACAAGAGATGCAACTTATTACTTATCTTGTATAATATATAAGTTTTTTTTATTTTTTTTATCTTTGTGCTTATTAATAGCTTTTCATTTTCATTTAGTGTGATTCACAACTTTAAACATTTCTTTCATTGTTCGTGGACTTAATTCAATACTTGTTGTACAACAAATTGGAATTAGAGTTAATTTGATCTTTTTTACATCTAATAGTGATAAGTTATTGTAGAAATGAGTATCACTTCCAAGATTGAGAAGTTCCAAATAAGTTCATATTAGGCATCTTGCTATTACATGAAGATTTTATTAAAAAAATAAAATAAAAAAAAAGAAAAAGAAAAGAAAAATATGGGGAACCACACCAAGCTCATAATAAAATTACATCGCACTTATAGGAAAAAAACACCTATTGAAAAAAAAAACCATGATTTCCTTTCCAAAAATCATTTTATACTTTGAACTCCATATACTAGAAAAAAAAACAAATTCCTTACACATTAAAAAAATGGTTTAATTATTCATTTGCCCCTTGTTTTTGTTGAAAAATATTAAGTTAGTCCTCCTATTTTTCTTTGTCTCAATTTGGTTCTGACTTTTTTAAAAGTGATTCAATTTAGTCATTTTCGTTAGTATAGTACAAACGGTGATAAATTCACTGTTAGATGTCAATTTGTGGTTTTTTGGAATTTTTTGATTTTTTTGATTTTGTTTTAATTTTTTTTTTGTTAATTTTTTTTTCCATGTATCACTTCAAAGTTGTGCCCCGTGGTTAGGGATGGCAACGGGACGGGGCGAGCACAAGTTTCGCTATCCCATACCCATCCCCGTAAAAAAAAATCATCCCCATCCCCATTCTCAAACCCAACGGGTATCAAACTTTTGTCCCATCTCCACCGGGTAACGGGTATAATCTCATACCCATACCCATACCCATTTTCTTACTACTTCAATATTAATTTTAATTAATTTTTATATAATAATAAAAAAAGTATGATAAAGGAAACATAATATTATCAAATATTCAATATTAAAAGGATGGTTGTTTCTTCGATATCAAATACTTTAAAATAAATTATAATTGTTTACATTTTAGATTATAATACCAAATAAAATTTCATGAGAACCAAAACAATTATTAAATTTGCAAATATTAATGAAACATAGTTGATAAAATTTAAAAATATTTTTTAAAAATATAAAAGAAAAACAAATATTCAAATTAAAATATATTTTAAATGTTTGTTTACTTCAATCTTTTAAATTTTAATAAATCTCTTTTTTATACACTAATAAAAGTTATAATACATCATTTGATCAAAATGATACAAAGAATAAATAATAATCATAATAAAAGTTTAAAATAAATTATAATTGTTTACATTTTAGATTATAATACTAAATAAAATTTCATGAGAACCAACATATTTATTAAATTTACAAACATTAATGAAACCTGGTTGATAAGATTTAAAAATATTTTTTTAAAAATATAAAAGGAAAACAAATATTCAAATTAAAATATATTTTAAATGTTTGTTTATTTCAATCTTTTAAATCTTAATGAATATTTTTTTCATACACTGATAAAAGTTATAATACATCATTTGATCAAAATGATACAAAGAACAAATTATAATCATAATAAAAGTTTAAAATAAATTATAATTGTTTATATTTTAGATTGTAATACCAAGTAAAAGTTTATGAGAACCAACACATTTATTAAATTTACAAACATTAATGAAACCTAGTTGATAAAATTTAAAAATATTTTTTAAAAAATATAAAAGGTCAAAAAATATTCAAATTAAAATATATTTTAAATGTTTGTTTACTTCAATCTTTTAAATTTTAATGAATCTCTTTTTTATACACTAATAAAAGTTATAATACATCACTTGATTAAAATGATACAAAAAACAAATAATAATCATAATAATAAAATTTTAACATAGATCTTGTATCTTTTGAACTTCAATTATGTTGGATGGTGATAAAAAATAATTCATGACAATTACATTAAATTTTTATATTGTAGTAAATAAAAGTTATTTATACAATTATAGTGAAAAAATTACAGTATGATTGATAATGAGTTAGAAAATAAAAAATAATTAGATAAAATATATTGAAATAATATTCTACATAATGAAAACAAACAAGAAATAAAAATATTAACAAAATTAACAAATATTTACAAATAATTTTAGAGACTATTGAAAGAAATCGCACAAAGGAAAACAAATGTATAATTAAGGGTATGATAAGTTAAAAAATATCTTAGAAATCTAAGAAAACTTTTCAAATATCAATACAGTGGTTGAGAAATAATAAAAATTATTTTAGTGAAAGAAAAAAGTTCTTCAAATCAAACAAAAACTAATAATAAGAATAATAAGTAAATGATTTTTTTTCTATTACCTAGTAAACAAAAGGTTTGTGCTATTAAATACTTAAATTGAGAGTATTAAACATTCTCATGTGAAAGAAAAATATACAATAAATGAAAATATTAAAAAATAATAGAAATATTCAAATGTGAGACATAAAAATTTTTAATTGACATACATCTTTTAAACATAATTACATAAAGGTTATGATAAGATGAAAAATATAATTGAAATGTGAATGATTTTCATGACAAACCAAATAATTAGAAGAAATAAAAATAATATATATATATATATATATGATTATTTAATTAATTGGGAATATTTTAATAATTTAAACGGGGACGATTATTATGACGGGGATATGTACATCCCCATACCCAATTGAAAAGGTCGAGGATTCTCCATACACATACCCATACCCATACCCAGTCAATGCGGGGATTCCCATCAAAATAGGGATGGGTTCGAGCAATACCCACGTGGACGGATTTATTTGTGACATGGTAGTGCCACATGGCATAATCTAAATTTAGTCTCTATATTAAATTCTTTTATTCAGTTTAGTCCCAAGTTTTGTAGAAATTGAGCAATGATGCCCCCTCTCAAATTGGCACAAAATCTATTTTTTTTATGTAAATCTTATGCTAATAATTTTATTAAAGTTAACATTTTTAATAAATATTTCTGAAAAAGAATTTAAACTAACTTTAAAATCTATACCAAATTAAAACTAAGAAATAATTTTTGAACGGGACAATAAATAAAAAAAAAAATATTATATATATATATATATATATATATATATATATATATATAAATAAGTATGTGAAGTCATATTTCAATCTTAAGAAATTATACCATTCAATTAATTAATTTCAAATTTTTCATTGTCTGGTTTATGTTTCGTTCCACATTAGATTTAATATTCACATTCAAACTCTAAATAACGTGTCTTCAAAAAAATGTATATAGATTTTGAAGGTAGTTCAAAAATATTTAATAAAAATGTCAATTTTAATAAAAATAGTAGCACAAGATTTATACAAAAAATAAATTTTGTCCAAATTGGATTGGGACAATATTACTCAATTTTTACAAAAGACAATTATAGGGATTAAATTGATACTCTGTCACATGGCATTGTCACATCACACGACTACTTGTCATGTTACACTAACAATGTCACATGACACAACTTTGAAGTGACACGTAAAAATAATTCAAGATAAAAATAAATTAAATTAAATTAAAAAAAATCACAATTTGACATGTGGCAGTGACTCTAACACCATCTTTACAATCCTAATACAAAGGAGCAAATTGAATCACTTTTAAAAAACACAAGACAAAATTGAGACAAAAAAAAAATACTAGAGGACTAATTTAACAATTTTCGACAAAAGCAAAGATCAAATAAATAATTATACCTAAAAAAATATATAATTAGAAAATCCTCTCACATTCCAAAACCGGCCTTTAATTTTTAGAAGTTTTTGCTTTGGAGGATTTAATATTAGCTTTCTTTGGCATGCCCTTACTATGTTTCCTTGTAGTTTGAATCGGCTCATGATCTTCTTCAGTATTAGAATCTTTCCTATTATCAAACATATTCGCCCATTTAGAAGCTATTTTTAATTCCTCCACAAAACGAGCCTCCTTAGATGCTAAAGGATTAGGATCTGTCATTGAACTACTATGAGTTGGATCTAATTATTGTAAATCTTGCAAACTATTGACAATGGAAGTGACATCCTCCAAAATATGCATACCGATCAAGAAATCAGATTCCACTAGCATTGACACACCACCATCAAGATTCTTAACAAGAGAAGATCCATTCACATCACAAATATTATCATGATTATCCACCATTGGGTCAAATTGTGACTGAGTAACAAGTTGTACCATAATAGGCTATAACACAAAAGGTTGCACCATAAAAGATTGAACCACAGACTGCACCACATCCACCACCATAAGCTCCACTACAGGCTCTATCACAGACTTCATCACAGGCTCTACCACATGCTCCACCACTTAAGCTAAAGAGCCCTTAGCACCATCATGTGCATCAACCACCTTAGAAGGATAATGTTGTTGTATTTTTGTGCCAACGGTCTTTTTCCCACTAGAAATAACATTGGCATCCTACGATAACCATCTACAATTAGATATATCATATTCAATCATTTTACAATTTAAACAAAATAAAGACAATTTCTCATATTCCACATCTACAACAAATGCATATCCTGGTCTTTCCACTAAAATTTGATTAGATAAATCAAATAACAAATTAACATCAACTAAGACACGTGCAAAGAAACCTCAAGACTTATTCTTGGTATAATCATCTAAAGATAAATGCTTACCAGTTTCACATGCTATTAAGAAAATCACTTTTGACTGTCAATACTCTAAAGGAAGGCCATGAAAGAGAACCCAACATTGAGATTTTGTGAGTTTCATGGAACCCGAGACAAAATCTTTTATCCAAGAACAAAACTTGAAGAATGCTACGAGATAAATTTCAAGTTTCACCAGTAAAAAACCTTCGTATATCTTATAATTCTAAAGAAGAGAAAGCAAATTCACAAAACTCTTTGTCAAATGGAATTGCCTTCCGTTGACTAAAATGCTTCCAAGTCACATCAAGTTTTTTGACAAAGATCTAAATGTGTAAGCGATTTATCCCCTCTTGTGAACAAAATATACCCATGCAAATTATTTTTATGCTCCTCTAGACTAGCAAAATAAACTTCTTCATAAATCTGCATAGAGACCATATCTCCCTTTATATAAGAAGGTAATTGTGACAAAAAAAAATCACACACATTATTGAGAAAATAGACAAATGTACGTTTTTGTGCCCACACATTTGAAGAAAATTTAGAAGAAAATGATTTTCTCTGATATTGATTATGTAAGCAACCCCTAAAGAATATGAAATCTCAAAAAAGAAGTCATATCTATGTTTCATCGAGCGGTGTACCTCTCTCCAACTAACCACCCGTACCAAAGATGTCAAATTCACACCCTATTCTACTAATACATTCCACTAATATAAGTGAACACAATCACAGACTAGCACTTCACAATGCAACTTTTAATTGAACTAGTTTTAATGATAAAAGTTGATAGTCCAGCCTACCAAAATCCGAAACATATTTACTTGATTTTGCTTACATGACCCGAATTATCTAACATGTCCAAAAAGGCCAATAGTTTGTATTGAGATATTTGGCTTTGTATGAATGAACAATTGACTTGGAAAAGTACAATCTCCTAGGTTGTTTTTTTAGAATAAAAAACTATTTCTGCGTTGAAAAAGTTGTATTCAAATATGAAATTTAAATATTTGAGGGAGTGACGCTTCTTTAGTTCCCACTAAACTCCTAACAAAGTTTTTACATAAATTTAAAACAAAAATAATAAACTTTTTAAATGTAATCAGTCTCATAAAATGAAGGGATCGTTCTAAAAGAGTTGGAGCTTGTAATTTATCTCAACTCGTATATATTTCACTCCATTTTTAATTTATATTTCACTCTCATTAAATATTTATTGATGTTATTTTGCAAAAAATGAAGGAGCATTTTCAGCACAATTGCTTTGTTTTTCTCAAATTATTATAACAATGAACAATTTCTGAAAATGAATCCTCTGGGCATGCTATTGATTGGGATAAAAATAATGAAAGAAAAGAAAAAAGAGTATTATAATGATGAGAGGATGATTAGTGTGGAGCTGAATGAGATGGTTTTTGGAAGAGAATGTCTTGTTGGAATGGCAGTGACCATGTCGTCCACTACCTGCTGTCGCTTCCTATTGACTTGTTCTAATCAGAACAACACAAAACAACTCACATTAACAATAATGCATCCTTTTCTTCTTTCATTACCCTTTTTTCTTCCCACTTTTCCCATGCCTTTTTCTCATCCCTTTTCTCACCTCAAATTCTCTATAACACTATCCTTCTGCATCATTGCTCATGATTTTGGTCAACACCACTTTAAATTAATTACATTTTCACTTTCTCATTAATTCTGTTTAATTACTTTCTCATTTTATTTTTAAAAGATGAATTTTAAGTTTAACTCAATTTTATATAATCGACATGTAAATTAATATTTACATCTCTTTCGACAATTATTGCCATAGATCAAAATTTAGAAGAAGATATATCGAAAAAAAAATCTTACAAACTTGTTAAATCAAAGTTGATAGTATAAGATATTTTATACATAAATTTGTTAAAAAAAATTTAGGTATATAAGTTGAAAAGATTGAGTAATTTTAAAAATATAAATTGCTTATATAAGAGATTTATACACTACTTCTGCTATAAACTTTTTAAAACATAATGTCGGTTGCATTTCTTTTATATCACTTAATTTTTTCATTTTTATTTAATATTACTCAGGCTTAAATTTCTAATAAAATTAACTCAGGGTTCGACACATAATGTATATCTATGTGAGAGAAAGTTATATGAAAAAAAAAATATCCTCATATAATCTGATTACTATTTTAAAATGTTTTTTTTTTTAACTTTATAAAGTTGAATGATATATATATTTTTATTGAAGTCACGAAGATCCTAGGCAATAGCACTATAGAAAGTAATATTGATTTATTAGATAAATATGAAAGTTGAGAGTAGTACAATTGGAGCAAAGCAAAGCGTGCAAGACCCCAAAATCATATTTTTATTCTACCTTGTGATTTGGACCTTCATGACCTTTGTGAAAAGTGGGCATAAATTTTAGCTCCATTTGTATAGTGATTTGATGTTACAATGCAATGCAACTGAACTATGAACATTATAACCTTGTGGACCATGGAAAAGACATTATACTTTTTATTCATTCAAGAACCTTCTTTGGCTAAATAATGCTCTCGTATTTCTACATATTCATTTCAACCAACACAATCCAATACCAATTAGTCCTTTTAAATCATAGTTCGTTTCACATGCAATAAAAACAATATATAGGAGAATTCATTAATTGATTGTTTGGTATGAGCTTTATTTTATCCACCCAACAACTTATATAAATTAAGGACATGAAAAGTTTGGTTTGTTTTTTATTGAAAGTTTAATTATATTTATATATAAAACATTATTAAACTTGAAAATGGGTTGATGATTCTCATAAAGGCATTAAGTACCAACATGTATCAAAAATATCAATGATGTATGCACCACCACCCTTTGCCTCTGTAAAAGTATTGGTGAACTTAATTATAGCCATTAATTTGTATTTGCACTAATATACATTTTTTAATCATTATTATGAAAGTCAACAGACTATTGGCCAATAGTTTTCTACTCTACCTCTAATCGAATCATTTGCTATTTATTAATTGGCTAATCGGTTCATTTCTTAGTTATTAAAAAAAATACTTCTTTTATTTTGGCAGATGAAACCATATATTAAAAATTACTTCATAGCTAAATTAATAATATTATTGACTTTTATAATAATGATTTTATAAGTTATATCTTTGATCGATAACAATCCAAAACAAATTTATATTGTCAAATACGACTATGCATGAAAAGGGTGGTTTTTATTTTTTAATTTATTGAAATGGGTATTTTTTTTCTTTTTACGAAAATGAGTAAATCGTGTTTGGAATGATGACTTTAAAATAAAAAAGAATATCAAAGTCGTGTTTGAAATCACAAGTTTTAAATGGAGAATATTAAGGTGAAATATCAAACGAAGCAAAGTGAATGAAATAACATATTATATAAAAGTGAAATAACAAAGATAAAAATTTTTGATGGTGTATTATATTTTAGAAGAGTATTATTGTAATTGAATTTTTTATTAATTATTTTGAATATTTTACTTTGATTAATAAATGTACGTAAATATTGTGTAAAGGGTAAAAAAATTCATTGTTCAAGGTTTAGTTAAGTTTAACTTGGTCCCATAATATTGTTTTTTTATTTCTACGTTTAAAGAATGTGCGAAGTTGAGATTAATATATAAGTGATAAAAGGCATTTTTCGTTTTATATTAACCACAACATTATTTTATATTAATAAAAACTTCACATTTCTTAACACACAAAAAAATAACATAATACGATAAAATAATAATCATATACATATTTAATAAAAAATTAAATAACAAATATTTAATTGAAAAACATTTTTTTAAATATTCAATAGAAAGTGCACCTGATCGGAATTGTTTTAGTATGAAACCAAACGATCTCAAAAATCTTGTATTGATCCTCCTTCCACATACATATGGGTCGGGATGTGACCGATCTTCTCTACAGACAGATGAGCTTGGATGACGTGGCATGTTACCCATACAGAAAGTAAATTAATATAATACTGACTCAATTGAAAATATATATAAAAAGAAACTTAAAAAAATATAATACATTATAAAAAAATAACTAATTTTAGTGATTAAAAATAATTAGTCATTTATAGTGACCAATTTAGATATCAATTTATAAATTAAAAATTATTGATAACTAAAATTGTTTTTGTTATGAATTAATATTTAATTTGGTTACTAAACATTAGATACCAAAGTTTTGACTACGAAAGAAATTAGTTTATAAAAGGAATTTTCTTATGAGAGGTGAATTGGTTAAAAAATGATCCTTAAAAATTTCAAAGAAAATTTTGCTTAAAAAACTAAGAAATTTATATGTAACTAATCTTACAATGAAAATCCTATAACATTATTATTTTTCTTTGTTCAATTTTAAGCACTTATTTTCCCAACAAGATATAACGTATCACGCTTTAATAATATCTTTCTCATAAAATAGCAAGGACTTTTTTTGAAACGTACTAAATGCATGTCATGAATAAGAGAGATTTTTTTAAAAGAGGTTTAAGCTACGGAATAATATAATAAATTACGTTTAAATATAATCGATTATTATATTTTTAGTATAACTAAATATTTTGAATCAACATAATCGATTATTATTAAATATAATTGATTACTTATGAATTGAGATTTTTTTTAATGAATATATAACATAAATGATTATTTTTTGAAATAATTAATTATTTATGAAACGTGTGAAATTCATATTTTGACCAAATTAATTTATCATTTTTTAACATAATTAATTATTTTTCAACAAAATCGATTATCGATTATTATGTTCAGAAACGTGAGATTGATTAATGTTTTATATTTTAAAAATGAGCCATCAGCGATGCGAGAGGTACAAACATCATAAAAATTATCATGAAATTAATACATCATACTTTGCCAACAAAATATGGTACTTTGATTAATTTGTTACAAAATATGTGATTTTTTTAAGTTGTTTTCTATAAAAAAAAATTCTCACAAACCAAAATTCGCTTTCAATATGTAGTCATCTCCACTAATTCAATAACAAATTTTCACTAAAAAAATATATACTAAAAGTTGAAATTCACATTGCAAGTAAATAAATATTGAACACTACCACTAATAATTTCTACCACACAGAAAAGGGAAATTGTCGACTTTCTTCAATTGTTAGTATGGTAAATAACTCATAATAAGTAAATAGCTATAACATTTAATAGGTATTAATTTTATATTATAGTAAATATTAATAAACAAATGAGGATGTTCATAAAATTTAAAATATATTTACCTAATGCTAATAATATGTAATGAAGTATGAACATTTACATTAGAAAATCTCAACGAAAACATACATATTTATATTATTCAATTGGCTTAAATATACATTCAGTTCCTATTTTTGTTGATTTTATTCAATTTGGTTCCTATTTTTGTTTTATATTCAATTAAATCATCATTTCCGTCAAATTGTTGTTAATTTGGTCTTTTCACTAAAGGTGTTTAAATAGTTAACATTTTTTAACAGTACATGCCACGTGTCAGCTCCTAATTTTTTTGATTTTTTTTTTATCTTTTTTAATTTTTTTTAATTTTTTTTAATTTCAAAACAAGTGTCCACGTGTCAAGTCACAATTGTGCCACGTGTCAATACTAGTACCACGTATCAGTTTGTAGTTGTATTATTTATTTTTGTTTAATTTAGTCTCGATATTCGATATTTTTGTTCAATTCAGTCCCTATATTCGTTATTTTATTTAATTTAGTCCCAAATTTTGTTAAAATGAAACCATTAAATTTTTAAAATTGACATTATTATTAGATATTTTTTAAATTTAATTATAAATTATAATATTTAATTATTAATTGAATATAATTCTTAGATTCAATTGTTAAATAGAATATAATTATTTAAATATTATTAAAATATATATTAACATTTGTAAAATTCACATTTAAATTTAAAATATTTAACATTTTTATTGCATTTTAGATATTAAAATCTAAAATATTTTATATGTAAATGTTAATTTTATAAATATTAGTTTATTTTTATAAAATATTTTTATATATCAATTTTAAAAATATTTTAGAATATAAATATTAGAAAAAAAATTATATTCTTATAATATTTTAAATAATTATATTCTATTTAGCAATTAAATATAAGAATTTATTCAATTTATAATTAATTTAATAATTTATAATTGAATTTAAAAAATAATAAATTCAAAGGTCAATTTTAGAAAAAATATTAATATAATTTGTATAAAAGATATTAAATTTAGTGTCAATTTGAAAGGGACAAAATTGATTTATTTTAACAAAAATTGGGACTAAATTGAACAAAAATAACGAATTTTGGGATTAATTTGAAAAAAAAAATAATACTACCACAAACTAACATGTGGTACTAGCATTAACATGTGGCACAACTGTAATTTGACACGTAGACCATTTTTTTGAAATTAAAAAAATTTAAAAAAAAAATAAAAAAAATTAAAAAAACCAGGAGATGACATGTGACATGTACTGTTCAAAAACGTTAACTATTTAAACACCGTTAGTGAAAATGATCAAATTGACCACAATTTGACAAAAAATGAGAACCTAATTGAATATAAAACGAAAATAGGGACCAAATTAAATAAAATCAACAAAAATAAGCCTACTCAATTTTGTTTTGAAACTACCATCCAACATCTTTTCCAAATATAATTTATTTTAAAAATACCTAATCAAATAACGTATTATAGACTATATATATATATATACTTAAAATATTATTTAGAAATACTTTTAACATATAATTAAATAAATGATGTAAAATCTGTCTCATAAATTACTCCCACACCAGTTTCTAAAATAATTCTCTGTAATGCCATGTAATAATTGTGTTGTAGAAAAAAATGAGGATATGTACGGTTAATTTTAGAATATGTTTTTGTTTTTCTAACTTTCGATAAAGATCAAGATTAATTTTGTTTTGAAATTTTGTTCAATATAATCTTTCAATTTTATAAAAGTATAAATTCAGTTAATTTAACTAAATTTTATTAAGTTTTTCCAATATTTTAAACGTGTTTTATGACAATATTTGAGTTATTTACACCGTTTGACACATTTCTGTCTTAATGTTAATTAAGAAATACGTTTAAAATGTAAAATAAACTTAACAATTTTTTGCTAAAAGGACTAATTCCATATACTTCTGAAGTTGATAAATTAAATTGAGTCAAAATTTCAAACATGAACCAATTTTAATTTTCACTAAAAGTTAAATATCAAAACAATATTTAACCCTGAATTTTATAAGTCACAATTATCAAGAATAAAAAGTGAAAAAAATCAATGGAAGAATTATTTAATAAAAATGAATAATAAAAATATATGACAAAAGTGGAACGACAAAAGTGGAAAGAAAAATGGAAATCTTTTATTTATATATATATATATATATATATATATATATATATATATATATATATATAAATAAAAGAAAGAGGATTTTCTGTTTTGTATTCACATAATTTTTTTTCAATTTTACTTTTAATTATTATTTTATAAATAACTTATTTTTAACCATTATTTTATTTTTTTTTTGTTTTTTAATCATTATTTTAAAAACATCTTTTAAATATATTTTTTATTTTTCTAATTTTACATTTAACAATTATTTTAAAATTAACTATTTTAAAAATAAATATTATTAATTTTAACGCAAATCTCTATAAAAATTAAAAAAATACAAATATACAACCATGCCAACACATGTATTTTCACCGGTAAATAATAATAAGAATGTAAAAATGAATGTTTAAATTTAATATGCAAAAGGTTTTAAACAATTTGGACTATGACCCACACCATATATGAATGTTTAAATTTAAGTTGTTACTTTCTTCCATGAATAGCTGCTCCCAAATCTCCCTTACTTCATCTTCTTCCGGTTGTGAGTAGGTTGCGGATCATATAATCTAAAATGTATTATCATATAATTTGGAATATGCTTTCAGATTCGGAATCACATTTCATATTGTACATTTTGAAAAATATGTTTGTGTTTTGGAATGTTCAATCCAGATTATCTTACTAGATACCAAAATATATTTCGAAGGTTCAATTTAAAATACAAACTTATAAAATGTTTCAGAATATTTAATTTAAAATATTTTAATCAGGTAACAGATTTTAAATTACGTAATCCGTAACCTACTTAAAATCTTCAAACGCCACACACACTCACTCCCACAGGAATAAGGATAAGAAAGGGAAGTTTATGAGTGACGCGGTTCAACAAAGAAAGTGACAAGATTAACTTCTCATAAATTTATAAGGGTAAAATTGAAATAGAAAAATTTGAGGGAGTGCAGGAAGGAAACATTGAGGTGCAGGAAGAAGGGGCAGCACAAATTTGGGTTGTTATGACCCATTTTAACATAGTCCAATCTGGATTATATTTTCGTCTGTCTCTTTTAACAACTTGGAATTGAAAAAAAAAAACCACAATTCGAAATATTTAAGGATCATTTTACACACTACGAGAAAAAAAAAAAACAAAATCAATAATATCAATTATAGGATTGAAAATAAAGGCAGTCAAAGAATTAGAAAAGCGGTGAAAAGTTGGTAAAAAACTTTTTATAATAGTTGGGTTAAAATATTTCTATTTTTCCCTTAAATTACAACATATAAAGTAGAGTTATTATGCTTAGCTATTTGATATAACAATTTTGGACTTATAAGTTGTGGTCGGTAAAGTTAAGCTTGATTTTACGTCTAATTACACTATAAGAAAATATTTCAATAACAATCAATTTTAGTGATCAAAAGTTATTAGTCATTATAATAACCAATTTAAATACCAATTTACAAAATAAAAGTTATTAGTTACTAAATAGTTACTATTATGAATAAAAAATTATAATTGATCTCTACATTGTTTTCTAAAATTTAACTACCAAGATTTTAACTATTAAAGAAAATTGGTCACTAAACATTAGCTACTAAGGTTTTTTCTACTAGAAGAATTGATTTTTAAATGAGCATCTAGCTAATTAGTGACCAATTTAGCGACTAATTATAATTTTTATTCATAATAATAACTATTTTAGTAATAAATAGTTTTTTATTTTGTAAATTGGTATCTAAATTGATCACTATGGTGACTAATAACATTTAGTCACTAAAATTGGATTTTAATGAAACAATTGCTTGTTGTGTTAGAAACAATTTGTTTTAATTTTGTTGGTCTAACTCAAACATTTTATTTAAATTATTCCGTCACAAAGAACTCCTTTTCTGACCTCTAATACTTAAATATGGACTTTACAAATTTCAAGATGTTAACTAATTAGTAAATAGATTAAAAAAGTTTGTTAATTTTGAATTCTTAATATTTTTCTATAAACTAATTAATAACATCTGAATAACATATTCAATAGACTTCCAAAAATTGAGCACACAAGAAACATTAAGGAAACCCAGACAACAAATGAATTTGATTTTCAAATAACTTTAAGAATTCAACACATTAAACTAAAATTCATTTAGTGAAAAAAAAAATAAAAAACAAAAAACATTTCCTTTACATTATCTAATTTATTACGTTATTTACCAGTAAGGTAAGGTACATTTTACAATATTGCTATACATTTACACTTTACTTTAAAGACACTATTGAGTTAGTTTATACATAAATAAGAACCGATTTTTCTTTTTTCACTTAGTCAAAAGAAAGATCGAAAATGAAATTACATGACTAAACTCATGGAGTGTTGACATAGACCTTGGTCTTCTTCTTGAGTCCAAAGGGTGTAACCTCACTGTCACACACATCAGAGCCATGCCAGACATGTCTAGGCACAAATCTTCTGAAATAGAAGTAATTAGAGTTGAGATGAGAGCCTTCAAGAACCTGAATATGAGCAAAACCTGGTCTCCAATCATCGTTTCCTATGAGCTTGAGGTACAAGTAACAAATGGGGGACTCAACACATGGTGCTGTGACCTCAAATTGGTCCACCATACATGCTTGGAATGGTTTCCTTGGGATGTCATCAAGAACCACAGGATACAAAGGGTCAACTTTCCTTAAGTGCTTGGAGTTTAGGTGCCTCACCAATATGCCATTGGAGTTTGTGTCACCAAACCTTAGACTCACAAGGTTTGAGGTTTCAGCTCCCCATGTGCACGTGGTTTCTATAGTGATCACATAGGTGCAATTTTTCTGCATTGTGCATACACACGTTTAATTAATCAGTTAGAAAATGAAAATAATGGAAGTAGAAACAACATAATATGTACATGATAATACCTAAAGAGAAAAATACATATGTTGAAGGAAAATTTACCATACTAGTGTAATTTTGCATTAAAATTATGGGGAGTTGAGAAAATTTTAAAGTTTTACACATATAGGTATGTTGTGTTTCCGCAACATAACCTAAAAAGAAGTTGTGTTATGAAAATACAACTTTAGACTATACAAAGTGAAATCATGTCAACACGATTTTTATATGAATGAACAAGTTGTATAAGTCAAATATAACTTTGATTAATCTTAATTCTTTTTTTTATTGAACTAAAATTGTTAAATTTGCAAAACTACGGTTCAAATCAAAATATATTAAAATTGTGTTACTTATAGAACATTTTAATTCAAATCAAAATACACTCGTTAAATACTATCTAAAGTCATGTTTGCATAACACATTTTTTCAACAATAAAGTCATGTAATACAAGTTCAACTTACTCATACACATAAAATTTTATAATTTTGCACATTTTAGCAATTTTAGTGCAAAATTACACTAGTATAACAATTTTGTCCATGTCATGTATAAACAAGAATTAGGACACATGTCATCACTCTCTTTTGGAATTATGTTTTGACTTAATTCAGTTATACAAAGTAGATTTGATAGTTTTTCTTATAAGCAAAGAAAAAGATTTATTTATGAAAAACGAAAGAAGTACCTGAATCCATATACATAAAGACAAAAGTTAGAGTTATATACAATGGTTATGCTTTAAAAGTATGCTTACAGAAATAAATAGAAGAATTCTTCATATTTTTATATACCTATAAGCATGATTCGAAATAGCATAATCAATCATTAAACTATTATTTGATGTTTTCTCTCTAAAATTGACATTGTTTCTATATGCCAAGATTCACCAAACAGTTGCAAACCAAACAACTGTTCAAAGAACTTTCTTAATGTTTTCTAAACCTGTTAAATTCTTTTAAACCTGCTAGGAATGAAAAGTTAGAAAAGAAAAGACTTTTGTATGATGTATTCTTTTGTAAAAATGACAGAAAAATGATATAGGATTTTTCTAACCAAATGTCTCAAATTTCTTACTTTTAGGAAAATATGTAGATTTGATCATCTTTACCTAAACAACTACTTTTTAAAGTAAAATATTATATTAAAATAATAATAATTAATATAAATAAAATATTACTCAATAAAATAATAATTTATGTCGTTTTTGTAATTTAAGTATAAGAGAAAAATGAAATGTAAGAAAGTGAAAGGAATTGTACCTTAGTTGGTGACATGTCAAATCTTGTTACTATATAAAATTAAGTACGATAAATTTTAGTCGTAAATGAAAAACAACTAACCGATGAAGTTATATTGCAGTGATTTTATAATCACATTTAGTTAACATGCTTAAAAATGAAGGTTTAAATTACATCTAATTATAATAAATTAATTAAATAATATTTTAATATTTGAAATAAATCATCTGAAGTAAAATATATCATTCTTTTATAGTTTGTTAAAATGTAAAGCGTAAAATTCATGTTAATTAATATTATGAAATAGTAAATTGATCTAAAGAAAAAATGATACTTTAAATTTGATTTTGTATCTAAAGATTTTAAAATTAAATAAAAAATAAAAATTGAATTAATACTATTTAAAAAGAGTTATACGTATGCCTTTAACGGGGATGGCAATAGCTCTTGAAAAAAAAAAACTCTCTATTTAAAGAAAGAGAATTCAAAATTATAATATAGAATGGAACAAAGTAAGAAAATTGTAAAGGAGTTTAACTATGATCAAATAATAAACCTATTACTTTAATTTTGTAAGAATTAATGTTTTCAAGATATGAGCATATATATATATATATATATATATATATATATATATATATATATATTATAATAAACAAAAAAAGTTATAATATTGTTAAAAACAAAAAGAAAAAGACATTTTTGGTTACCTTAAGTTCTGGTGCTTCTAGACTCTCACCACCAGCAACAAGAACATGCAGAAGTACACAACAGAAAATAAATTGTCCTCCAATGATCTTCATCAACATCCCCATTTTTAATCTTCGAAGCACAATGCACTTATTCATCTTAACATGGAATATATAAGACATTCTGCATTTTTATTCTTAGCTTGATCCATTCATAAAGTGCATATTCCTAAATCTTTAAAATGTCATAGCTCAATATATATGTGTTCTGATATTTTATTGAAAAATGTTCCTTTAATTTTACTTATGCTTCCTCACCTTCACCAGAGCTAATTTTTTCTTCATTAACGAAAAGTATCTCTGACTAATCTTAGGTTAAAGCTAGATTCCGTCACCTTTTAGTTACTTCATTAGGAGGCAACCAAGTCATGTTTATATTCCCTGTTCGACTTTAACTCTTTTACTACGAAGCCTTCATGGTTTCCAACCATGTAATTTATGCTAAAACAGTATAAATATATCGATTAATGCTAACAAACCTTGATTAGATTATGGAAAAAATTTCTTAGTTTAAAATTCACTTCTAATGATAATACTAAAAGCTCTATTTTATGTAGTGTGGAGATGAACATCAGAACTCTGCATATTAATGAAGGAGAATGCGGTGCCGTACATTATCAATTATACTTTCCTTGGTAAAATCTAAAAACTGAAAAGCCATTCATCCACTGACACAACAATCTCGTATCTTCAACTAAACTCATCATGCAGAAATATATACTAAAACGTAAATTTGATGAACAAGAAAGGCTTAATTTAATGAATCATGCAAACAGAACCATTTGATTTGAACAATGTATTGTGTACGTATGCTTCGAACACAAGAAGATAGGTTGCGTGATAAAGATAGCAGTTAAGGCAACGTAAATGTTCAATTTGGTTAATTATATATCATTTCAACCATGTTATTTCTACATCTAAACCGGTGCACCTTACCTTACACCTACCATTTTGGAGAAAATAGAGGACACAGTTATAGTGGGGACACTGAGGGTGGTTGAATTTTGTATTTTTTATCTTCTTAAAGTGATAGGTGTGTGTGTAGGGGTTGAAGTGTGTAGAAATGAAAAAAATAGTTGTATCTTGTTTTTCTAAGATTACGACTTAACATGCTTTCTTGAAAGGGAGCTAAGTTCATTGTGGTTTCCTTGCTGTGGCATGCATGTTATCTGTCAAAGAATGTGGTAAACAACGAGGATACAGTGACTACTTGATAGGATCTTCTTATCAGTTACTTTGGCTCCAAGAACATTGGTTGTGGGAGTTACATCTCACCAAAACTTCTCAAGCTTTTTCTGCGGATAATGAAGCTCTAATGTCGGTGGCTTTTGAGGTTTCAAACTGGTTTAAAACTGTGGTAAAAAGAGTCCTTTCAAATTGATTTGGAGATGTCAGATAAGGGATATATACGGATAAACATAGCCTTAATTCAAAAAACGACTAGGAAACTGAAGTTAAGAATTGCATGATGAACTAAAAAGTTTACAATATACTTTTCCTTCATGTGCTATGATTTTGCTGATTTCACCTTTTTACTTTTTCTATCATGATAAAAAGTATACAAACCAGTTCCTTTTTACTTGAACATACTTGACTTGAATATGTCACTTTTAATACACTATGTTCTCAATGAGTTCTGAAAGATCGGTGTCAATGGTTTGTCTTCTACAAGAATTCAAATGGACAAGTGAAATAGATTGTCTTGGACACCACTCTAGAGTTGTTCTAACAACTGATCTCATTAAAAAAATGAAAAACAGCACACTTGAAGATCTTATGAAGACTTTACAAATTGCAACAACCACAAGCTATCATTCTATAAATGACCTACCAATGAGTTCTACATCATCCACAGTTCATATACACAAAAAACAGTGTGTAAAGTTTACATTTTCTGTTTTGCACTCTCGAGAACAAAGAAACATGGGTGCTCCTTCTCTACAATCATTTGCATTACCAGCAATGTTGTTTCTCTTCTCATTGATCATAATCCCTCAGCATGCAGAAGGGGGCATTACCAGACACTACCATTTTGATGTACATTCGAAAGGCCTTAAGCTACCTTACGTTTTCAAAAGCAAAAGTCATTTGAAGTTAACATTCTTTTTGGCATACTTTTCCCGTTATGTGTGGTTTGTATCTCATAATTACTTATTTTTTATGTAGATAAAGTACCAGAATGTTTCGAGACTGTGCCACACAAAGAGCATGGTCACAGTGAATGGTCTGTTTCCTGGGCCCCGCATAGTTGCTAGGGAGGGTGATCGTCTTCTTATCAAAGTGGTTAACCATGTTCAGAACAACATCTCCATCCATTGGTAAAATCATTTTGCTTTGGAAAACTTAGTTAAGAAGAGATTGAACGTATTACATTAAATGGTTTATAAGTTGAACTTGATTACATTCCAAATAGGCATGGCATTCGACAACTTAGATCAGGGTGGGCTGATGGACCTGCCTACGTGACTCAATGCCCCATTCAAACAGGCCAAAGCTATGTCTATAATTTCACCATTGTTGGTCAGAGAGGCACTCTCTTTTGGCATGCTCACATTTCATGGCTAAGATCAACTGTGTATGGTCCTCTCATCATTCTACCTAAGCATGGAGTTCCATATCCTTTTACCAAACCTTACAAGGAAGTTCCCATTATCTTTGGTAATAATGCACATGTGATTGTGACATCACCATAATGTTCCTATAATACCTGCATGTACTTAAGAATGAAGCTAACATTGACATGTAACAAACATTTTCAGGAGAATGGTGGAATGCAGATCCAGAAGCAGTCATAACACAAGCATTGCAAACAGGTGGAGGACCAAATGTGTCTGATGCCTACACCATTAATGGACTTCCAGGGCCACTCTATAACTGTTCTTCAAAAGGTATGAGTACTTAATAGTGGTAAAATTTCAAGATTATCAACAGTACTACTTTACCATATCCCTTCTTGAGAGGTGAATATTCTGAATGAAAATATTGGTCTTTTTCAGATACGTTGAAGCTAAAGGTGAAGGCAGGGAAGACATACCTTCTCCGGTTGATCAATGCTGCACTCAATGACGAACTCTTCTTCAGCATTGCAAATCACACTCTCACAGTAGTTGACGTAGATGCAATCTATGTTAAGCCATTTGACACTGACACCATTCTCATTGCTCCTGGACAAACCACCAATGTTCTTCTCAAAACCAAATCCAAATACCCCAATGCCACATTCTTCATGAGTGCCAGACCATATGCCACTGGCCAGGGCACTTTTGACAACTCAACTGTTGCTGGGATCCTTGAATATGAAGTTCCACCTCACTCTCTTCACTCCACAAATTCACTCAAGAACCTTTCACTCTTCAAACCTATTCTCCCTGCACTCAACGACACTTCTTTTGCCACAAAATTCTCCAACAAACTCCGTAGCTTGGCAAGCCCTCAGTTTCCTGCAAATGTTCCCCAGAAAGTAGATAAGCAGTTTTTCTTCACAGTTGGCCTTGGCACCACTCCCTGCCAGAAGAACCAAACTTGTCAAGGACCCACCAATGCAACAAAATTTGCAGCATCAGTGAATAATGTGTCTTTCACACTCCCAACCACTGCTCTTCTTCAAGCACACTTCTTTGGGCAATCCAATGGGGTTTACACCCCTGACTTTCCAACCAAACCACTGTTTCCATTCAACTATACAGGCACCCCACCAAACAACACCATGGTGAGCAATGGAACAAAGGTGGTGGTTCTTCCCTTCAACACCAGTGTAGAGCTCGTGATGCAGGACACCAGCATTCTCGGTGCTGAGAGTCACCCTCTCCATTTGCATGGCTTTAACTTCTTTGTTGTTGGTCAAGGTTTTGGGAACTTTGACCCAAATAAGGACCCAAAAAACTTCAATCTTGTTGATCCCGTTGAGAGAAACACAGTTGGTGTCCCTTCCGGTGGATGGGTTGCCATCAGATTCTTAGCAGATAATCCAGGTAAGTGGTGTTATTCCCTTCCTTAATGTGTGATTCACACAAAACTATACAAAAAGTTACTGGATGTAACACAGACATAAAATGAATACTCCAACATAATATAAGAATACTAAGATGTTTTTATTTTTAATAATGCGTGCATTGCAGGGGTATGGTTCATGCATTGCCATCTTGAAGTGCACACGAGCTGGGGTCTAAAGATGGCATGGATAGTGTTGGATGGAAAACTTCCAAATCAGAAGCTGCTTCCCCCACCGGCTGATCTTCCAAAGTGTTAAATACTTCATGTCATAGCTTTCTGAATGTTTTTGGTGTTTCCTTTATATCTTTTTCTCCTTCAAATGGCCCTTTTTGTGATTCTTCATGGGCTAACTCACGGTCATTAGTTCCATTTTTTTTTTCTTGTTCGGAGATGAGGTTAAAGTGTGGAAAGAGTATTAGGTGTGCCCACAATAACAAATTTGCTCTCAACATTGTAATATTCTTTCATTTCAATCAGGAATCTAAGTTTTTAATCCTACGAGGTACAAAAACTCACTATTATATTTAATATTTGATAATAACTATCAAATATAATTTATTTAGAGACTATTATAATATTTGCGTAAAAATTATTTAATTATATTATTAGAAATGATTAAATAATCTTATATATTATTAAAGAAATCCTGTACATTGTCAAATGACCTAATTCCTTAGAAATACTTCATTGTATTAACTCAATTATCGTACGTGTAATTTATTATGTATATAAACCTAATTAAGAAACTAGCTAGTACGACAATTGTTGTGAGAAATTAAAATTAAATAAGCTGGCAACATCAATTTTGAACAGATTTAATTAGAATATACTTTTATTTATATATAATAATAATTTAAATGTGAGTTTAAATTTCATATTAAATAAAAATGAACAAAATTAAACAAGAAAATAGAATCATAAAAGTCATTATCTTGAAATTTTAAATTGATGTTAATTTCTATGTGAAATGGATTGAAATCAATATATACATATAATATAATATAATATAATATAATATAATATAATATAATATAATTTCATGATCTACCTATTCTAAAACCCCATACTAAAGTAAAAACATTACACATAATTTCATGATCTACCTATTCTAAAACCCCATACATCATTGCTACGACTTAATACTTGAACATCCTCTTGTCACTTGAGTTTCATTTACTCTAGTTTCATTCACCGTAGAGGAGAAATATATATAGTTTAGATCTCTCGCTCAAACCTTCAAAAAAAGTTACCAAAAAGATGCAAATTTTCAATTTTTTCCACCCATCTATCTAACCAAAAGAAAAAAAAAATCTTTAAAGGATTATGTTCATATAATAAACAGTGAAACATATAGATTTTTTATAATAACGAAAGAAGATGGGCATTTTATGGCTAAAATGAAAAGGAAAAAATGAATTTGTTATCAAAATTAGCAGCGGACCTTAATAGGTCTATAGGGGCCTCGGCCCCCCTTCCCCAAATTTTTCCACTCTTCATGAAAATTTTATAATATATTTTTATTATTTTAAAATAGGATATGAACAAGAAAAGTTAAAGATAAAATTCAAACAATTATAAAATTTAAAAACATGAACAAAGATGATAACATTTATTATGACTTTTTTATATACTTGCTATTAATTAAAAATTTGGTTATTAAGTTTCTAATATAATATTAAAAAAAGAACTAGTTGAAAAGTTCAATTTTACTATTTTATTGTAAATGCTCTCAATCATTTAAATTTGTAAAATTTATCGATCATATTTGAAATTATATCAATCTTTGATAATTAGAAAATACATAATAGAAATTTGTTTTTTCTATAATAATTATTACAACAAGATTGCAAAGTAAAATATGAGATAAATTTCTTGCATATCATATGATTATCAACATTGAAAGTTAAATAGTTAAAAATTTTAGATTTGATTTAATTATTGATAGACTCTATAATTTGAAAAAACAAAAAACAATCAATTATGTGTGTGTAAATAATAATTAATTTTAGTGACAAAAAAATATTTAAAGAACAATTTCTTTGATGGTCAAAATCTTAGTAGCTAATGTTAGTGACAAATTTAGAGACCAATTCATAATAGAAATTACTTAGTTACAAATTTAGAGATTAATTATAACTTTTTATTCATAATAAAAATTGTTTTAGTTACCAATAGTTTTTAGTTTCTAAATTAGTGATCAGTATAATGACTACTTATTTTTAGTCATTAAATTGTCATTATTTAAGATTTTTTTAGTGTGTGATTTCTTTTATAACTATATATTAAATTATATATTCAATTTTTTTATATTAATTATAATGATAAAATATATCAATTTTCTAATATATTATTTTGACTCTTCAAAATTAGTGCCGAAGATCCGTCGGCCATCAAAATGTCTATGCTAATAGGCCACGGTGTAAGAAATTGCCTAATAACACGACTTATAAAACTAAATCAAGACTATATAGCAATACAATCAAATTTATTTTCACTGTCAAAAGAGACGCCAATATAGACAACTCTATGAAACTAAATTAATATAACAAAAAATGGTCAAAATCCAAATTAATATAACACCCTTCACCCGTAAAAGTTAATATATAGATTTCTTCCATTATCATAGAAATATTCTTATAGGCATAAAACAATGATCTCCCCAAAGAAAAACAAACTGGTGTCTTCTAATTTCATCACACTTTTCACGTATAAATAGTTCACTTTATCAACATGGGCTTTGTTCAAGTGTTACTTTTATTTCTGTCAGATTATAATGTGATGTCCCACTTGGGTTTTGTAGGTGTGTTACTATTGTTATGGCCTCAAAACCAACCTATATTTTGAATTCAATAACACATTTTTTCGATACATACTTGTGCAACCTGCGATTCCAAAATTTGATGATTATTATGATCATCGGAATTTTCCTTTGTTCCAAAGAATGGGATCTACATAGTACGAGATTGACCAATATAGTCAGGCACGTCTGGGTTATTGGACCCGTCAGGACTGTTTGGCTCACTCAGACTGTTCTGGTTGTCGGGTCTGTTTAGTCGTTGGATCTGTTCGGTTGTCGGGTCTGTCCTATCATCGAGCCCGTCTAAATCATTGAGTCTACCCGTTCGGATCGTCGAGCATGTCCGTTTTGTCCGGATTGACGGCTCGTTCGTCCCTTCCGAGTCGTCGAGTCCGTCTGACTTGTCTAGGTTGTCGGGCTCGTCTAACCTGTCTAGGCTGTATCGACGTCCGAGACGACCCGAGCTGACATCCTAGATGTGTCGACCCAAAGTTGAGGACAAAAAGTTTAATAATATATTTTAAAAAAGTAATATATTTTTTGTGTAGAAGAATAAAGTCCATGGGTTGGCCCTAACCCATAGGGCTTTTGTGGAGTTTTTGACCATGTGTGTGGACTTCTTTAAAGCAGAGCTTTTTTGTTCTGTGGGCTTTCTCGATCTTAGCCCACGTGGACCAGGGTCAAACCTTGTGGACTGCACCAAATTGACACCTCTAATTATATGGCTTGATTATGAAATTTTGGACACAATACTTAATACAATACATATAAAAACATTTAGGATTCAATCATACAAAATTTCTAAGATTTATTAAGTTTGCATTGTTTCTTTTCTTTATTGTCCATGAAGGAAGGAAGAAAGCTCCAATAATTAAATGGTGGAGCTTCTGAATCATCTTGAGCCACATGCGCTTCAACATCATCTAAGACCTTTTTCTGCTTCCCTCTTCCATGCCAATAATCTGCTACATAATGGCCCCATTTTCACAATTATAACACTGAATTTTCTTCATGTCAACATTCTTTCTTCCTCCTCTTCCTCTATTATTTCAAGATCCACGTCCACCCTGCACTTTCTGTTATGATTGCTCACCAGAACCTGATTCTTGGACTGAGGAATGAGCACCTCTACCAAATCTGCCACCACCTCTATTACTTGTTGATCTGGGCTTTTAAAGCCTGTTCTTCACCCTTTTTCTCTGAACTCCTTACTGAACGCTTCATCTCATGTGCTTTTTATGTGGCATGCAGCTCCTTTATTGACAGAGTCTTCAAATCTCTGCCACACTCTTCAATGGTTGTAACCATGTTATCAAATTTATCACTCAGAGTGCGTAGAACCTTTTCCACCACACTAATATCTGTGATAGCCTCCCCACAACTTTTAATCTGATTCACTAATAATTGCAGTCTATTAAAATAGTCTGCTACCTTTTCTGAATCTTCCATCCCAGCCAGCTCAAATTGCCTTCTTATACATTGCAGCCTTACTTTCTTGATTTTTTTAACACCACCGTGAGCCCTCTGCAAGATTTCCCAACATTCTTTTGCTGTCTTAGTCTTGACAATCTTTTCAAAATTCACTGGATCTACGCATTGATGCAAGAGACATCGAGCCTTGCAATCTTTCTTCTTATTTGCGGCTTCGTCCTTCTCCTTAGCACCCTCCGTGACAACCTCCCACAATTCTTGATAACCAAGAATGGCCTCCATTCTTATGACCCAATGATCATAATTCTTTCCATCAAGAATAGGTAAGTTTGAAAAGAAACCCATTACTATTACTAGCAGCCATGCCTGCAGCTTCTCTTCCCAGAATCGAACCTTGCTCTCGATACCACTGTTAAACCCGACCCACTTCTTTGGCCCAACTATCTTGTATGCCACGTGCTTGAAACTAAAGGTTCAAGCTACTGTCCAAAAACACGACACACTAACCTTCACCTTTTAGAAGCTACGCGAGAGAAAAACACCATTGTGCGCCTCTGTTGTTAGGGTTCAAAACCCAGTGCATTCCACAATCACGCACTCCCTTTTCCACCGTCACAGGTAAGTGCTTCACACTCCCCTCTCTCTATTTCTCACACGTATGACACACACAAACACTGATCTGAAATGAAACTGAGAATTATTTTTTATTCACTGTGGATGTGATACATATTTATTTGAATAACCTATGGGTTTATATATTTTAGTCATACTGATCAAAGAAGTAAATGTTTCTCAGTATGCTATACTTCCATGATTTTTAGGATTTATACATGTTACTAACTAATGGCATACAAATTCTTACGTCCTTCGGCAAGATAGTGAGTATGTAAAGTTGGTGTGTTAGAATAAAAGATTTCATTCATCTTTGATATGCCTATCCCACAGTGTTTTAGATCAATTATTATTTTTTATTTATAATAATGATTATTTT
>Ga0214544_1004540_pt1 | contig 27824 bp, 7 predicted proteins | sample CNSS3metaG_FD_160074 | JGI IMG/M metagenome (GOLD analysis project Ga0214544, IMG submission 160074) | Root nodule microbial communities from cowpea collected in UCLA plant growth center, Los Angeles, California, USA - CNSS3 | ecosystem: Host-associated > Plants > Roots > Nodule | place: USA...
TGTAAAAAGATATATATAAAAAAATATATATATATATATATATATATATATATATATATATATAATATTTATATGAAATTCAACAATTTTCACTTTATACACCGATTTATGAAAATAGAATAGACTTAAACCCACTTTATATAATAGGAAAAATAAATTTCAATTTTAGGTTTAAATCTATTTTATTGAGTGTATATTAAATTTTAAAATCTTCTATCATTCCTAAAAGAGTATTAATGACAATGAGTCTTTAAACTCTATAGAAACGAATATATTAAAATCTACAATATAATTTTAAAATAAAATAATATAGACTTAAATACTAATTTGGTCTTAATATTTATTTTAATTTTTTTAATTTGGTCCTAATATTTTTTTTGTTTAATTTGGTCATAATATTCGTTAATTGTGTTCAATTTGATTTTTTTTGTTAACGCCATTAAAATAATTAACGGATTGTGAACAATATCTGACACATGTCATTTCGTGTTTTTTTTTTTATTTTTTTTAATTTAAAAAAATGTTCACTTGTCAAGTCAATATCATGTCACGTGTCAGGACTACTAGCTCTTTTATTTAATTGGTCTTGATATTCGTTATTTTTGTTTAATTTGGTTCCAATTTTTTAAAAATTGAGCAATTTTCTCTTTCCAAATTGAGACCAAATTTAATTTTTTATACAAATATTATATTGACATTCTTATTAAAATTCACATATTTATTAAATAATTTTGTTTAGGGTTAGAGTTGGTTTAAAATTAAAAAAAAGGTTAAAAACCACATAAGTATTAAAAATCACATAAACATTATATTAATCGGTTATATTACTTTATATTAGTTTTGACCCTTAAAATTTTAAATCAATGATATTCTTCCCTAATTTTAAATCAATGATATTCTTCCCTAATTTTAAATCAATTGTGGTAAGAATCAAGTTTGAGTCTAAGTCTCACATTGGTTAGAAATTAGAAATGAGAAAGTAGAGCACTATATAAGGATAAAGACCCATAAGCCCATTGCCTTAAGGTTTTGGTTTTGGATTGAGAGTAGTGTCAGTGCCTTATGTGATTAGGATCAAGTCTCATTGGTGTTGTATTTCCCTAGTGAAGTGAAACTTCCTCTGTAAATCCTAACAAATTGTAACTCTATTTTTAATAAAAATATGATTTTTGATAAGTATATCAGTATAACATTTATATAAAAATTAAATTTGATCTCAATTTCAAATTTTGAGAGCGGGATAAAATTGTTCAATTTTTAAAAAAATTGAGACTAAATTAAAATAAAATGACAAATATTAGAAACAAACTGAATATAAAAAATAAACCTTGACACGTGATATGATATTGACTTGACACACTTTTTTTTAAATAAAAAACATAAAAACCACAAAATGTTAATAATTTTAACGGTATTAACAAAAAGACCAAATTAAATAAAATCGATGAATATTAAAACTAAATTGAAAAAAAAAATATTATAACCAAATTGAAAAATCTGAATGAATATTAGTTTCAAATCATTATTTAAGTCTTAAAATTAAATTGTAAATAATATTAAAAATAATAAAATTGTATATATTTTGTAGCATTAATACGTAAAATATTTAAATCAATATTAATAGACTCTCAAATTGTGTTAATAGAATAAAGTTAGTTATGTATTTTTATTTCATAAAGTAAGAAAATATTAACAGATAATATAAAATTATTACGAAGAAGAGAAATTTATAAGCACAAATTTCTCATCAACATATGGGAAATGTTGATAATTGATTTTAAAAAACTAATAAATGAATAATTGTGTAAGCTTGTATAAATATTTGTTTGTTGAATATTGAAATTCGATCTGTTATATTTTATGTTGTAAGTATATTCAATAGGAATTTCAAATAAGAAAATAATGTAGATTTTAAAAGATTTTGTAAAAATGTAATCATTTATTTTTTTTAAAGAAATACTTTTAATATTAAGGTTATGAATTTTGGACTTCAGAAGATTTATAAAATCTGAAATAATGAGATTTGAAATAATTTCATAAATAGTTTATATCTTTACATTTTTTTTTGGACTACTAAATGCCTCCTAACTTATTATTCCACCATGTAAAATTACATGAATCCAAAATACATTTTTAGGATTAAAGTGTCCTATTACACCGAAGGAGACTACTCCGTATACAAATAATACAGGGATAAATATCTTTTACCTCTTAAATTTTGTTAAAAAATTGAAATCCATTTTTATGCAAAATTTTGATTTAATTTGATATTAATACTAAAAAATTTTATATTCCTTTACGTGTTAAATGAATTGTGACATTTCATTTAATAAATAAATGAATTTTAATAAATAAACGGGATGCATAATCATAATAAAATAAGGTTCAAGCTAAACACAAATAATCTTTTACAATTATATACAAGAAGTACAAGAAAAACTAATAAGGCACAAAATATATGTCATAAATAGAATATAAATAATTATCAGTTGTCCAAAAGGCTTGCTCACATAGTCAGGAATTACAAAGGCAACAAAGCCCCCAAAAAATGCTCCATAGAGCAAGGTCCATCTCATGCATGCTACTCTGCAGCATTTCCATCACCAAGATGATCGTCATGGGTTTCCACATAACACCAAAGATTTAGTGATCATTGCAAAAAGGAAAGTCAAACATGAAATATACACCAAAAAGAAAGGATAAGTTAGAGTAAAAAAAATATTAACATGTTATTGAGCAAGCAGATGTTAAAATAAGTTATAAACAAGCAAAGCAGACACCCAAAACATGTGATAGCAAACAATCAGACTCTTTAACTCAATTATCCGGATTATGCGCTTGATATAAAATTCTAAGGAAGTATGCACCTACATTGATTTCTAAACTCTGCAGAGTCTAGCCACAAGAGGTTATCACCCAATCAATCAAAAGGTTAATTTCAATATGTCTCAGATTCAAACACCTCTCAAGACTAGGATCTCCTATCACTCTCACCACATAATCACTTTACTCTACGTGACGTGAGTGTGAGTGATTATTAGAGTTCAGAATACATTCTTTATCTAGACATCTCCTATATCAAGGCATACACTAACCACACAATCACACAGAATTTTCCTTGAAACTCTTTTACCAACAATATTTCACATGTTATCTCAGAATAATTATTATTTCAAGCTAAACACATCAAGTACAGCTCAAAAAGGACACATCATTCATGAATAGCTTCATACATCATATTTTTAATTAAATCAATCAATCACAAGTTAAAGTAAGAAATTAAAATTCTCAACAATTCTCATTTAAGTTAGATTAGTTTCGCTTAAACTAGACCGGTCTCAAGAATATAAACACCATAAACACATTTAACTCAATAAAATATATACCTAACCTGAAGTTATCTATTTTAAGCATTTTTTGTGGTGGCATGAGCAAGAACAAGTTCTTCCCTTCTTTCGGTGTTAAGCAAATCTCTTATAATGTGAAAGTTGTGTCATCTACCTCTGAACATTTTCCATAGCATTTCAAACATTACCTAACCTACCTTTCTTTATCTCTTTTTTCCTTTTCTGCATAAAAGTTAGATAATTTGCAAAGTTTATTGCAACAACATTAATGGTAGAAGAAAGGTTTGAAATATCATCGGTTGTAGATGAGGAGAATATGAGAGTTGATTGGATTGGTCAAATGATATAGGGTGTATAGGGTGGTTCATAGTGATTTGATACTATATAATAACACTTTGCTAAATTTGCACATTCTTGCATCTATTATATATGATGGAAACTTTTTAAGTGATTTTAAATGAAACCTAAATGTGTTCAACCTGTGAAGGTGCAGTAAAATCAGAGTCAGAAATCACATGCATGGAAAAAATATATAATGTCACAATTTTATTAATTGAAATATTTTTTTATTACATTCATATTTTATTTTATCAAAAAATAAATAATAACGTATGCTTACTTTTAGACCTTCCTCCGCAAATTTGAAAAAAAAATTATTATATTCAATTTTATAACTTTTTACCTCATTTTTTTTCGTACCATTCACATATTTTTATCTCCTTTATTTCCGTTGGGATCAAAGTCACCCTAACGATGATCCCTTTGTTTCCACAGATAAAAAGCATGTATTTACGGTTCACGGATAAAGCATATAAAATAAGGTAAACTAAGCACAAAAATCAACAAAATTTCTTTGCTCGTTGAAGATATTTGTTAAGAAAGTTGTATATAATTTTATTTTTAAAATAAATAATTCAAATAAAATTATTAAAACAATGAATTAAATATAATTTTGTACTTCTTAAATTTGATGAGAATTTTTATTTTATTAAAATTTATTTTAACTTTAATAGTATTTTAAAAAGTATTTTTATTGAATTATTTTTAAAAATTTATTTAAATATATAATATAAAACTTAAATTATTTTATTATATTGATCTAATCAAGTAGTATTGTAACATTTCAATTTTAGTAGTTTAAAACTAATAAAATAGAATGTTCCACCTTAGTGTACAGAACACATAAACAAATGTATAAAGTATGCTAATACAATCTTACAAATTATCTGATCGGACTATATAAATATATCAATTATTCATGCTAAACATTTCTAACTCTAAACACAAGCTAACCATTTACAACAACTTTTCACTGAACTACAGACAAAGCAGATCTAGATATTCACATACATATATTTATAAACTACAACTCAACTAATCTGGATCATATATTGAGGTCGGATCCAATCAATTCTGCACTTGTAGTGACATCTCATGCTCTGCAGAGCGACAAATTAAGAGTGAAATCTCTACCACATACAAGGTCAGTCTGTTAACACATACCCCATTCCTCCTCTACTTGAGAATTTGAATGGTTATTAGAGTGTCAGGATAACTGCCAAGCCAATCCCTACCTCAATGCATACACTACCACAATTCATAACTAATGCTCCTTGAATTAGTTTTAACACCTCTCATATTACATTGCATATATATAATATCTAAATAAATCATTATCCCAATTAGCTTCTATAACCACAAAAATACCATTCAACTCACTCAAGAATGCAAGTTTCAAATCCTATATTACATTGCATATATATAATATCTAAATAAATCATTATCCCAATTAGCTTCTATAACCACAAAAATACCATTCAACTCACTCAAGAATGCAAGTTTCAAGTCCTGACTTACTCGCCCAGCGGGTAGCACTTACCCAACCACTAACCCATTCTCGTCCAACGAGTAGCACTCGCCTAGCCACTGTCCCAGATCTTGAAGTTTTTGACTTGGAAATTCGCCCAACGTGAGTTACTCGCCCAACGAGTTTGCAGATCTGCATACTTCTGCAGATCAATGTTCTGTATAATTTTGCAGATCAGCTCACTCGCTCAGCCAGTACTACTCGTCCAACATACTTCTGCTGATCTAGCTCTTTTTGTGCATCTTCAGCCAGTTCATATCACTCCAAAACCAGTGCAGAGATTATTCAATTATCAAACATCAATTATATCTAATTAGTCATACCAATTAAATGCAAAACACATTTAAACCACCGGTTATTCTCAATTAATATGAAAAACACACATCTTCATAGTTTTCAACATCACAAGCAATTCTGCATATCAGATACATCAATCAATCACAAATTAAACATACAATATGCATTCTTAACATGTTTATGAATTAAGATAGAGAAATTAGTTTCCCTTACCTGGTATCCTACTTAAATAACTCTATAAACGTAAAACGTCTCTAACTCCACAGGATGTTCTATCTACACGTAGAAACATCATAAGAATGATCAAGATATATCATTATGATCACTGATCAACATAGACTCATATTGATAAATAAAATGACGCATGCAAGCGGAAGATGGCTTACATACAACAAAAAACAAAAAAGAAAGCGAAAACTTAACTTACGCGAATAGAGAAACTGATCGATCCAAATTGAAGAGCTCAGCCGAGAGGATCAATCTTACGATCTCAATTCTTCAATCAGACGACCAAAAAGACAGAACTCTTAAACAGAAGTCAAAGAACTCTAGAGAAGTGGTTTCTAGAGAGATGATGTCTTTTAAAATAATGAAACTCGTTTATAACGATTCTATTTATACTAAAACATTTTAATATTAAAATAATCGAGTTTCACTAATTTTAAATCACTGTCACTTCTAAAATACCATTTTCTGGAGATTTATATCTTTTTTTTTCTTTCCTTTTAACTCTTTTATCTTTTATCTAAATAACTTTACATATATTTTCATTTAGAGTTCAGATTTTTTTTTTTACTGTTGTTGATATTGTCTTCTGTTTGATGTGAATATTAAAAATAAATTATGTTAATTTTTTTTTCAATGTATTTTAAAATTTTAAAATCAATGATTATCTATATATCGTGAAAGCACGAACACAACAAAGTATAAAAACAGTACAAAAAACATGGTAAAAAATCCAAATTAATTTATTTTCTAATGAAAATACAAGCTAATATTTCTAAAACAAAGAACACATGACCGAAACAAATAAAACGTGAATGCATTGGAATTGATGTAATTAGTAATTTCTCTAACTATAATCCTCAAATTCCTAATCAACAAAAAATTGTCTTGAAGTTTGTTATGTGTAACTAATAAAATAAAAAAGGTTAAATATGTTTTTGTCTGTCAAGTTTCAGTGAATTATAAACTTAGTTCTTTTTATATCAATTTAGTCCTTTAGAAATGTGTGAATTTAGTTCTTTTTATCAAATTTTGTTAAGTTTATTTGACATTTTAAATATATTTTATGATAATATTTGAGTTAACATTAAAGCAAAAATGTGTCAAACGGGGTAAACAATTCAAATACTATAATGAAAAATGTTTGAAACGTCACATAAACTTAACAAACTTTAGTTAGAAGGACTAAATTCATGTATTTTTAAAAATGAAGGACTGAATTGGTCAAAAGTTATAAAAAGTGACTAATTTCAATTTCACTTAAACTTGAGGAAGAAAAACATATTTAATCCAATAAAAAGTATTAATTCATTATTAACAAAATATAAGTAACATGGTATTGAATTCATAATTTATTAAGTAACTATTCACTTTTTTAGGAGAAGTTGACAATAATACTAGAAATTATACTAGAAATTATAGATGATCTTATACGTTTAATAAAAAGTAATTTCACATTACTTCTATAGAAATTAATCGCATTTTTTATATACATAAAAAGTATTTCACATTACTTTTATAAAATACAAAAGCATATACGCAAAATAAATATATATTTTAATTTAAAAATAAAACACAAATTTAAAAAATAATTTAAAAATAAAAAATATATTTATCTCTTTTCATTTTCTTAATCCTCCATTCTCCAGGATAGATTTATAGTTTTTTTTCTTTTGTTATTACTTTAATATCAGTTTTCCAATCTTGTAAACAAGTTATTTTGTATAATAATATTATTTTTATACCAAATATAGGTAAATGATCATAAAAAAATGCGATTAAAATATTTAATATAAAACTACAAAAATAAATAAGAGAAAATAAAACCTTACATATATAAAGAGAGAAAAATAGAGTATAACTACAGTCAATAATATTGTGTTTTTTTTATCTCTTTACACTTTTTGTCTTCTGTTATTATAATAAATAATTATAAATGAAATGTTTTATTTTACTCATTTATTTACAATAAAATAACTCATTTCTTATATTTTTGTTAAAAAAAGATGGATACCAAATTCTCTACAACCAAATTTAAAGAAATGAAAAAAAAAGTGATATGTTTGGTACGACCAAGGGGGACCCACTTTAAAAGGAAGCCAACGCATGTGATATGGCATGAAAAAAAGAAGGAAAGAAGCTTACGTGTTGTGATGAGTTCTGAATGTTAAAAAAAACGTGAAATTGGGAACGCTCACCAAAAAGCTGAACGTCGACACCGTGTTTGTCAAAAAGACTGACTCAAAGTGCTAAAGTCTCTCTCATGCTTGCCACTTCTCAATAATCATGTTTCGTCACCTTTTTCTGGATCATTCATTTTTATCTAAACATTCAAAATTCACATTCCCTTTAATTTCACTGACAATAATCTTTTTCTAGTAAATATTAACACGTTTTTCCTAAACAAACAAGGTGTTAACGCGGACCATAAAACATTAATTTTTATATTTTCTATTTTAAATATTAAATTATAAGTATGTTTAAATAATATAAAAAAGTAAATATAAGATGATGCATGAGATTTTATATTAACTAGAGATAGTATAAATTTAAAATTAATTTATAAAATTAATTTTATAAGATTGAATTACATTTAAATTTTCTTTTAAAATGATATGGAAGTATTATACGACCAGTAATATGTTGGATCAAACACATGTTACTAGGTAAAAAATTATAGTCATTAACAGTTAGGGCACATGCCAAAAGTTATACACAACTCTTTTGTCACGATCCACTTGATCTATGTCATGAGACAAAATTCATTAGAAATACAATATTAATAGACCTGAACCCAACCACATAAGACATTGATATCACTTTTAATACAAAATTTTAAAATAATGAATTTATAAATCTTTATCCTTATATAATATTCTATTTTCTCGTATCTAACCAATGTAAAATTTAGAATCACATTTAAATTCTTAATATAATTGTATGTTTGAAATTACACTTAGCTCAAGAAAAATAAGAAGAATTTGCAAATATATATTTCTTTTATTTTTTGAAAATTGAGATAAGTTTAAAATATACTTATTAAGGATTAAAAGATGTAATTAGGATTACCAAATATTTTAATGAAGCATATTTAATCCAGGTATAATATTTCATGCTTTTTTCACCTCGATGGTCTCTATTTAAGACCAACCAACTCCACTTGCACTTCGCTCTATCATCCTCAGCTTGTTCAGTTCATCTCGAAACTCTCTTACTCTCTCATACATGGCTCGCTCTGTGCCTTTGGTCTCAACCATCTTTGTGTTTCTTCTGCTACTGGTGGCCACTGGTAAGCCTTTCTCCACGCTCAATACCATCATTTTAGGGTTTTCTTTTAACATTTTCTTTTTCTCTTTTTGATTGTCAATAAGATTATTCAAGTTTGTATGTATGTATATATATGAACTAGATCGTGTTAATTACGTTGTGTTTTTGAATGAGTTGAGCAGAGATGGGGCCAACAATGGTGGCAGAGGCAAGGACCTGTGAGTCTCAGAGCCACCGTTTCAAGGGACCATGTGTGAGTGACACCAACTGTGCTTCTGTTTGCCGAACTGAACGTTTCAGCGGAGGACATTGCCGTGGCTTCCGTCGCAGATGCTTCTGCACCAAACATTGCTAAAACTTTAAGACTGTGCTCTGAAACAAATTTATCTCCATAGAAGATGATTGTTCTATCATCTCTCTACCAGTGTTGTTGAGTTAAGTGCCTTGTGTTTGAGAATAAAGGTTATGTACCATTGATCTTTCTCTGTATCTTCTTCTGCAGATCTTTTTCATTAGACGAGTGAGTAATGTAATGTGTTTGTGATGTAATGATAAATTTTGTTTCTGTTCTCCCTTTTTTTTCTTTTTATTGAGATAAAAAAGATTAAAGATTGATTAAGGAGAAAAACGTTAATTAACATCTAATTATCACAACTCTTTAGAACGTTTTTAACATTAATTTATAAGTGAGTAAAAGATGCTCTTGCTGTAGTTGTACGATTAACGTGATTAATGTTTATGATACTGGGTTCAATATAATAAATATTTATATATTTTTGTTTTGGTATAATAGAAAAAGTAAATTACATTATTAAAACTTTACTATATGATTAAATTCTGTCTTTCATAATATTTAGTTAGTTTTAAAACAATAATTAAAAGTTTTAAATTTACAAACTAAAGAAATTATAGATTATATATATATATATATATATATATATATATATATTGGTTAAAATAAATAAGAACTTATTATTATGAATAGATTATTTATTGTTATTATCCTTGAATAATTATATTTTAACATGGATAAAATATAAAATAAAAAAATAAGATAAGGCAAGAAAAGTGAAGTGCTCAAACTTTTTGTCCTATCTCACATCAAAAACAGGAGATATACTCAGCTTTAGAAAAGAAAAAGAAAGTTGTAGCTTTGACATCCCACACTTACCGACAGTTCATGATGTCTATCAATTTTTCATTATTAGAAATTGTTTTCTTTTTATGATTCCGAAAATTCGATAATGTTATTGAAAATTGGGGTTGATAATTTATGGAATTTCAAAATTTAACTGTCTATTAATTAGTAACTCCACGAGATCTTGGTATTTCAAAATAGAATATACATGAAGTTAATCTATATAATTTATTTGTTTTTTAGTTTTATATATGAAATTGAGATATTTGTATTTTTAATAAATTTTAAAATTTAATTAAAAATTAATGAATATAATTATTTAAGTTTAATTATTTTTTATATACTAAACATATTTCTTATTAATATTTAAATTATTTATATTATTTCACACATTTTTATATTAATATAAATTAAAAAATATGTTTGAGACGTCACAAAATTTAACTAACTAAATTAAAAAAATTATATTTGTTTTGAAAATTAAAATATATAAATATTTAGGCATAAATAAATTCTAATTTCGTTTTTAAATTGAAAGATTAAAAATTTAATTCTTCAAAATGTGAAAAGAAATAATATATTTATTAAATATTAAATATTAAATATTTTTTTTTATTGATACAACTTGAGGATATAAAGATTTCTAAATCTTAAAAAATATATAATGATAGATTTATCATCTTCATTTAAATAATTAATCTTTTTATAGTTTTTTATAATATAATAGTTATTCATGTGAATTTTAAGTTTAATTTAATTATACAAAAATCAATTTATACTATGATTTAATAATGAGTGATATGATAAAATTAACAAACAATAAATTTTACTAAAATAAAATTTAAATAATTATAATATTATCTTAAAATTTAAATTCAACTTAATCTTATAAAAAAAAAATGTTAAAATGAAATTTCGTTCACTTTTACACTATAAATTTGTTTTATTTCCCATGAAATATAAGAATTTTACATCCTATCATAATATATTATAAAATATTTAAAAGAACATAAAATTTATATAATAATTATTTAGTAGAAAGAAAAACAAATAATTGGAAGAAAAAAACAAGAAGAATAAACGTACAGAGATTCTTGACATAGATGTTTTGACACGCTATCCACCAAAACCGTCTACTTCTGTTATTCCTTTGTCCATTGTTTCATCATTACATCGATTTCATGTCTACCAATTCTCATAGGATGAAAGGGATAGATTTGGCATTTTTCATTTATTGAGTTTTAGCCACAAGCCACACAAGAAATTTTATCATTACACCACCTTTCCCAAAAAGAAAAAAAGTTATTCATGCTATTTGTGATTTTTTTCTGAATATAATAGTTGTGATAATTCAAATGAATTTGAAATGAACATGGACAATACAAACATTATTGATGCATACACGAAAAACATAAAAAGAAAACAACGAAAATTAGAATTCATGAACAATAAAAAAAACATAAAACTGTCAGAAACACATTCACTACACGGATTTCCCCACCACTCATAAATCTTATATATATATTTTCCTCAAGCAGTACTTTAACCCAATTCATTCTCTTCTAATGACACGCGTAACAAAGAGTCATCATTGCATTTAGCGTCTGTATAAAACCAAAATTATTTAGGTCAAGAGACATAGTTTTAAAGTAAATAAGAAATGAAATATTTTAAAAAAATTGTAAATAAATTATTATTTTGAGTTTTATCTATTTAAACTTACAAATATTTATATTTTTTAAAGATTTTAATTCATTATTTTTTTTAACAATTATAATCTATTGTGAAAAAAAATTGTGAGTAAATAAATATACACTAATTAGAATATTTATCTATAGTTATTATTATTATTTTTATTGGTTTTATTTGTTTTTTACGGTTTTAGAAAAGTTGTATACTCTATTAAATTAACTTAGAAACTTAAATTCGTTAGTAATATGAATAATTGGTGGGAGATGTTAATTGTATAAGTTGAAGCTTTGGAGGTTTTATCAACTTATTTTTAAATTTTGTGAGCAGTGTTGGATTTTGACTAAAATCTTTTAAAAGTTAAAATAATATATTCAAAAACTTTATATATTTAATTATTGTTATTAATTTAAAAAGAATAAATATATGATTTAGTATAATTATAACTATAAAAGAAATTATATATATCTAAAAAATTGTCCATTGTTTTTTTATATTTGTTAACTCATCACTAAATCATAACTAAATTTTTTATTTATTTTCTTTTTAATGTGAATAACCATATTATTTGCAAAAATAGTCATCTTCCATTTTTTAGTGTACATAGATTTATTCAAAAGTCTTTACACATTTTCATTTCATTATTATGTGATAAGAGACCATATTGTCATATTGTCCTGTTTTCATTTTATAGTTTCTCTTACATCACTTCTAAAAAGTGAATTTATTCTTTTGTTTTACATCAATATACCTATTTCTTTTTAATAAGATTAAAAAATAATTTATCATAATCTAATAAAAAATTGAAAGACATAATTACTAAAAAAACTATGATATTTAAGTCACAATTAAAAATTAGTTATGAAAAATTGTAACATCCCATTTAATAGTTTTTAAGCTACTAAACAAAACATTATATCATGATCAAACAAAGCAAATAGTCAAAATAAGCCAGTACAAAGTGTTAATACAGTCATCCAAAATAACCATATAGGTTACTAATAACATATACAACCTATACTAGGGATAAGTTAACTTATACATCCAAAACTCAATAGAGCATAACCCAAAAACTATTGTTGGATTCCCAAGCCAAAGATCAACTCTTGTCCAAGAGGGGAGCGTCTTCACCTGATTCTTTCTTTGCTCACACCAATTATAAGGTGATCATTGCAAATGAGAGAACAACATAGGCGAGAAGTGTAAGCTAACTTAAATAAGAGGAATCATGCAATTCAAATTATGAATATCAATCAATTATGTTCACAATTCATCAGAATTACTTAAACTATCACAACATAGTACAAATACATGACTCTAGACTCAATATCCGGATTATGTAAGCGACATTGGATGTCTTGTTGGCATGCACCTGTGACAGTCCCCAAACTCTGCAGAGTTTGGGCGCAAGGGGTTATCACCCTACCACTCCCAGGGTAAGTCCCCTTCGCGTTTAAGACTGATCAAGTCCAAAGACTAGGACCTCCTGCTACTCCTCACGACATAATCCATTATGCTCTATCTGAGCGTGAATGATTATTGGAGTTTTAGGATACCAACCAATCTGAAGTCCTTATGTCCTTACACACACTAACATACTCAATTGAATTTATCTTGAAATTCTAATTCAACCACATCTCCTCATAATGCATATTCACCAAATTTCACCATTCATAATATCAACAACAACAATCCAAGCAAATAATAGTCTAGTTACACATTTTCACATTCAAACACATAATTTCATCCATTAAAACAGAGAATCAAACACTCAACTGCAGTGGTTCTCGCTCCAGCTAAAAGATCTAGCCCAGGCGAGAGACCATCTCGCTTAGGCGGGTCAGTCTTGCTTGAGCGAGGCTCCAAACAGTGGGCAACTCAAAAATATGAGCGAACTCTCGCTCAGGCTAAGCTATTTCGCTTAGACGAGAGTGTCTCTCGCTCAGGTAAAACCAGCTTGCCTAGGCGAGACCTCGCGTAGTGATAGGGGTGAGTTCCTGGTGTTTTCGCTCAAGCGAAAGCTGCTCGCTTGGACGAAAATACCAGGTTCCCAATCTGTTTTCACATGCAACAACCCAGAAATTTTGCACAATCCACTCATACGCTTAATTGCACCGTTCAAGCACTCATACAACACTCAATCATGTAATCCAAAGTCATAAGAATGATTTCTATACAAAATTGAAGAGAATCTGTTAGCTTCCCTTACCTCTAGAAATCACCAACTAGCAAGAACACTTTCAACAATGGGGCACCCCAATTGCACAACCTAAGGAACTAAAATAAAGGTTCACAACGTGAGAATAGGATCCTAATTCGATTTGGTAAGAATGGAGCTCCAAAATTTCAAAATTGAAGATAATTGAGGAAACGAAAATTGACTTACATGGATGAGAAAGAGACTCAAATGAGGGAAAGGTTTCTGTCCTGGTCTCAGGTTTGCTTGCTGCAACAGAATTGGAGGGTGGATCAGAATGACAACTCAAGTTCTCTGGTTAGAGAGAAGGCAATGAAAACAGAAAGGGGAGAAAATGTAGAATGGGAGTGGAGTGTGTTGTTCTGTGAGAATGGTAGCAGAGAGAAAGAGAGAGTATAGGGAAAAAGGAAAAAAAGGGGTCTCACAAAAATCACATAATACATTACTTATTATTCTATATTCATAAAAAATGAATATACAAAAGTGTTATGAGATAAAAAATAGTGCTAAATATTAAATAAACATTTCATTATCATATGAGATAATAGAGAGCTACTTCTTTTTTCTTTAATAATGGAAGAGAAAATATGAAAAATGAAAACAAAAATAATAAGTTTGTGTCTAACATTTTTTCATTAACAATGTAAGCACCCAGGAAAGATAAGTACAATATATAATAAACACAAAAAAAATAACGAGAGAGAAAAAAAAGATTTTAATAATATTTTTTCTTTATTATATTTGATTTTATGTTTTATTATTTATTAACATTAATATTATACTTTATAAAAAATAAAAAATTCCTTATTTAATTTTTATTAATTTTCAATATATTACTACATATTTAAAAAAACATACATATAATTGTAAAAAAATTAAAATACATATAATTTTAAAAAAACATTCAAAAAGTTTGAGAAGGTTGTGGTACTATCCGCTCCTTAAATGCTTTGTCGTTATTTGTGAGTACGAAATCACTTCTCCTTGGTATGTGTAAAATTAATCAAATTGAAGTGAACTATCAAATAATTAAGGAAAATAATATTTTAACCCACTTTTTTTGACCCACTTTTAACCCATTGCTTTAATTATCATTAGATAATCTTTTTTTTTTTAGTGATGTGATGTGATGATCTAATGATAATTGAAGTAGTGGATTAAAAGTGGGTTAAAAAAATGGGTTAAAGTATCATTGTCCAATAATTAATTCATCATAAAAACTGAAGTGAACCATTTTATAATTTAGATTTAAAATATTGAACTTCTAAAATTGTAGTTTAGTTAAAATTGAACTTCCTTGATTTTATGCTTTTTACTTGTTTGAGAGTCTCATGTGCTCTATGTTCATTGATTTAAAATTACTACATTTTATATATTTTCCTTGTTTGAGAGTTTCTTGTCCCTTGGTCCTTAAGAATGAATTAAATTCAAAATTAATTTCTTAACATATGATACTAAAGTCTATTTTAACGTAAGTGATTGAATATATCGGATTAAATTGTCGTATGAGATATTTTTTGATATTTTACCTATAATATAAATAGGACCAATTTATAGAAATAAATAAAAACAAACCTCAACTTATAAATTAAATGTTTAATTACTCGAATGATATTTATTTGAGTAGAGATGTATCAATCTGGTATCCGTTTTTAAAAAAGTGTCAATTGCATCCCAACTTTTAAGGAAGTGCTTTAATTTAGTCACTTTCAAACGAAGATGACTAACATCGTTAAGGGCGTGTCACATGTCAGTGTGTGGTTTTTTTTTATTTTTAATTTTTTTTAATTGTTTTTTTTTTTGAAAAAAAAATGTCACGTGTCAAGTCCCTAGTCAGTGTCACTATCAAATGTCATTGTCTTGATTTCAAATTAGTTCTCATATATGTCTCGATGATTCAATTTAGTCCCTACTTATGTATTTCTGATTCAATTTTGACTCCTTTTTTTTAATAATTAAAATTTATTTTTTATTAAATTAAAACTAATTAAGTATAAATATTTTTACAAAAATTAAGTATTGATATTTATATTAAAATTTAGTAATTAAAGTCATTTTTTAAAGTCATTTTTTAATAAAAAGAAATATTAGTATGACATTCATACAAATAAAAATTTTGGTTTAAAATTAGTGAGAGACAATATTCTTCTATTTTGAAAAAGAAAAAGTAATAATTAACAAAACATTAGTACTTAATAAAAAGTAATTAATAAAGTAATATGTTAAAAAGTTGTTTTTAATAAAAAATATTAGTATAACATTTATACAAATAATAAATTTGGTCTAAAATTAGAGAGAAACAATATAAATATCAGTACTTAATTTCCTAAAAATATTTATACTTAATTAGTTTTAATTTTATCAAAAATGGATAACAAAAATATTTTGATTATTAAAAAAATTAGGACAAAATTTAATCAGATACGCATAAGGATAAACTAAATTGAATCAAGAAGACATATATAGGAACTAAATTGAAATCAACACAATGACATTGGATAATTGGATAATGACACTGACAATGTCACGTGTCACACTAGAGACCTGACCCAACACATACTGACACGTGGCACTTTTTCAAAAGTTGGATGCAATTAACATTTTTTTAAAAGCCTGTACCATATTTACACACTTCTACCAAGGTAGGTACTATCCGATTAATTAAACATAAATCAAGCTTATAAAAATATGATAAAAGTAAACTCTTAATTAATAAATAATATAAGACTTCTATAAATTAAAAGAGAAGTTTATTATATTTTAAATTTGTATCTATACTTATTATCTATTTTATTATACAAACTTTTAGCTTGATATAAATTCAAGCATAAGTATTTTGTTTTTTCAGTGATTATTTATGTCATTTAATAATTATTTACTGTAGTTATTATTGTATGTATCTCAATAATAATTCTTGAACATAAAATATATAAGAATTGTAGTTGCATGAATAACTAGAAACTAGGAAATGTTGTTGCAGGTGACATCAATTGTTCCGTGTGATAGAGATCAAGTGAGTCGGGTCATAAACAAATCGTAACGTTTGAGCTGCTACACTTTTAAGTAAAAAGAGTTACGCCCTGACTAATGGCTATAATTTTTATTTTAGTGGTAAGCACTCAGTCCTAACAATTAGTATCAGAGCCAAGGTTAGGATTCCTAAGGGAAATTGTTGCAGGTTGCACAATTGTCCCGTAGCAGAGGCTAGGTGAGTATGAGATTCCTAGTAGGACAATTGATGATTGGGAGATTGTTGCAGGTGACATCAATTGTCCTGCGACAAATGCCAAGTGAGCCAGGTTACAATCGAATCGTGACACTTGAACTGTTACACTTTTAAGTAAAAAAAGTTACACCTTGACTAATGACTATAACTTTTGGTCAACGGGTAAACGTTCGGTCCTAACAAATGTTAGATATACAAGTGAAAACAAAAATATAATATTTTTTATAAGTTAAATAAAATAGGTTTGAATACTGAAATAAAAATTGTACTATTGTAAACGTTAAAAAAACTTAATCATACCATCAAGTTGAAGAAAAAAATCAGAAACCATATCAATTATTGTTGTTTTGGTTCAAATTTGTTAAAAAACAGATTAACAAAATCAATTTGATTACTGTTCTAAATTAGTTTAGTGCAGGTAGAATAAAAAATAATTAAGTTTAGTTTGTCTAAACTATAAACTGTTCATTCATTGCCGTTTTCAACCGTTTATTCACTGTACATCATTTTGTCCACCCCTACTTTTCCCACGAAACAAACTACTTTAGGTGAAAAGAACATAATTACTTACATCTAGTTTTTTTTTTTTTTGAATGTGTTAGAATTATGTAAAGTATTATGAAATTGAATTTTGTATGTTCAGGAAGTTTAAGAATTATAACTGTTTTTGATGCGTTGATAATAACCACTTAGGTGAGAAGATGCATTTAGAAAGTTCATAATAGACTTCATGTTTCCCAATTACTATTACTATATTCAAAATTTTTAATCCCTAAATCACAAACAAGAAGGGAGAAAAACGGAGAGGGAATGTGAGGATTAACCTATAAGATGATGCACTTTATGACAAGCTCCGCTTCTTTTTTCTCAACTAACAAACTATATTACAGATTTCTACATATACTAACAAATATAATTGTATTGTATTGTATATCCTATATCAATATTTAGTGCTAAATAATTTACTCAAATTATTATTTTTTTCTCCTATTGCTACTGTGTTTGGTAGATGAATAGAAACTGTTAAAAGGATAGGAAAATAATTTTAAACAAAAATAAACACTTTTATTGGAAAATATTTTTTCTTTTTTACACATCCATGTGTGCCTCGTTCAAGTTTGATTTATATGACTCATTTTGAAAAGTTACATATTCCTTTTTTATTTGGGATATTGTATGTTTACGACTTTAAATTCAACCTCCTCAAAAATACACTAGAACAAATTTGATTTTTCTTAAGCTTATGAAATATTATATAAGGTTTTGAACATTGTATCTACCCACAGTTAATTTAGTCGTGTATGAAAATCAAGTGATTTTTCTTAACGACGTGTTCGTCTGTAAAGATTTATCAAATCAGCTGATTTGGATTTGGAAGGACGAATATTCACTTAATTTCGTGTTCCAATAAAATGATTTAAATATAAATGCCAAGACAAATTTGCGAGATGATACAAAAATTCCATACTCTCAATATTGCGATGATTTACACAAATTATTATACATTTTACCTTTATATCCTTAGATCTATAACAACTAAAACTGACATACTAATTCATAATTGAAAAAAAAAACAAAATTAATAACTCATAATAATAGAATAACTTATCCACAACCTATTTTATAAATATATAAATATAATAATTATTAATAATTAAAATATTATTAAATAAACATTTACTTATATATTATTAATAAGTGTTATATTAATTGTTAAATATACAAGTATAAGGATAAATATATATAAATTATATATTATATATGATTTATTAATATAATTTTTTTTATATATATAATAAATTATATTAATAAATAATTAATATTTATATATATATTTTGTATATATTTATTTTAATATATATTTAATTAATAATAAATATTAAAAATGTATATAATAATCATTAATAATTAAAATATTATTAAAAATATAATAATTAATATATTAATATATAATAATTAGTAATATATATATAAAATTATTATTATTAATTAGTAAAGGTATATAGTAATTAATAATAATTATCCTATTGTTAAAAATTAATAATATATGTAATTATTATTATTATTAATTTATATATATATATATATATATATATATATATATATTTATATATTTATAAGGTTAAAATACCTTTTTGGTCCTAATTTTGGTTTTGTGTTCAAATAGGTCCCAATTTTCGTCAATTTTGTTCAATTGGGTCCTTTTTTGCTAATACCGTTTAAATCATTAACGACCATAAATAGTGACTGCCGTGTGCCACTTCGTGGTTTTTTTGAATTTTTTTATTTTTTATTTTTTAATTTTTTTTAAAAAATTTAAATTTTTTTAATTTTTTTTAAATGTACACGTGTCAACCTAGGAGTGTGCCACGTGTCACTTCGTGGTTTTTTTTGAATTTTTTATTTTATTTTTTTTTGAATTTTTTTGAATTTTTTTTAAATGTCCACGTGTCAACCCAGTAGTATGCCACATGTCAAAGTCAATATTCTATATTCAATTTGGTCCCTATATTTGTTATTGTTGTTCAATTAAGTCCCAATTTTTATTAACATTAACCAATTTGGTCCCTATCGAAGATGTGACCAAATTTAATTTTTATATCAAAGTTATAATGATGTGAATTTAAATATATTGTATAAAAATATTTAATATAAAATGTGAATTTTAATATAAAAATTAAATTTGGTTTTAATTTGTAGAGGGACCAAATTGGTTAATGTTAACAAAAATTGGGACCTAATTGAACAAAAATAGCAAATATGGGGACCAAATTGAATTTAGAACATTGACTTTGACAAGTGACACGCTACTGGGTTGACACGTGGACATTTAAAAAAAATTAAAAAAATTTTTAAAAAATTTAAAAAATTTTAAAAAAATTAAAAAAAACCACGAAGTGACACGTGGCCCACTCCTGGGTTGACATGTGTACATTTAAAAAAAAATTAAAAAAATTTAAAAAAATAAAAATAAAAATAAAAAAAATTCAAAAAAACCACGAAGTGACACGTGACAATCACTGTTCATGGCCGTCAATGATTTAAACTGTGTTAGCAAAAAAGGACCCAATTGAACAAAATTGACGGAAATTGGGACCTATTTGAACACAAAATCAAAATTAGGACTTATTTGAAAAAGCTTGACAAAAATTGGAACCAAAAAGTATTTTAACCTATTTATAATGATTATTATTATTATTATTTTAAACTTTTTAATTTTTTTTTTACTTTTTTCTAACTTTATTTATATAATTTTTTTAAAATTTAATTGTATAATTTTTTTAAAATTAAATCGGATAAACTTTTTTTTCATTCATAGTTTTTTTATTTAAAAATTTTATACAATTTTAATATCTTTTTAATTTGTATTAATTAATTATAATTATTTTTATATCATCAAATTATAAAATTATTCTCTTTTTTCATCAAGGGTATTATGGTAATTTAATATTTATATTATTTTAACAATTAATTTTATCTATCACATTAATCAAATCTCTCACTAACTCTCATAAAACTTATCTTCAAATCCGTTCACTTTACTCTCTAAATCCACTAAAAAAAAAACACAAAAATTCATCCACCCAAATTTACACAAATTCATCTTCACACTCTTCCCCATATCTATCCCCTCAAAAGAACACACCCTAAAAGATTGGTAATCATGTAAAGGGTTTTTTTTCACCCTTATACTCAACCATTCAAAAATAAATAAATAAAACTAATAGTTATTTATTTAATTTCGACCTAATTTGAGTTTCCAAATTGTTTTATATTTTTTTTCAATGCTAATAATCAACCTATATTTCTCTTCTATTGGAAATCTCATCCTTATAATTATGTTACCATCAAAATCAATGTAATAATAGATTTGGAGAGCAGAAATGTTAGTCTATTATATATTGCCTCAAAGTGGGCCATCCTTTTGTTCTATCTCATTAAGAACAGTGATCTGTCAGGTTTTACTTCCTGCACCCCATCAATATTCCATCAATATTTTCGCACACTCCCTCAAATTTTCAAACGATCATTATATCCGTTGTAAAAGCGATTCCCACAAACACATATTTCAAAAACTTTTCAGAAGAAATTTTTTCTAGAATTTCTGAAATAAAATTTGAGAAATGAATTTTTCAGAACAAAATTTTCGATTTTTTTTTGAAATATAATTTTTGAAATGAAATTTTCAAGAGCATCAAAATGTATTTTGAAATTAAAATGCTTTAATGAAATTTCCAAAATAAAATTTTCAAAATGCATAAAATACCTCTTGAAATAAATTTTCCCAATTACCCATACATACAGATTGAATTTTCCAGAATGGTGGTGGTGACAACGGGGTGAAGTGAAGGGTGTTTAAGACTTTTTTCTGAAAGTGCAGTTAATAATTGTGGGGTGCAGGAAGTAATAACCCAATGGGTCTTGCACCTAAATTGGGTTGGAACACACGGATCACTTGGAGGCAGAGTCTCTCTTCCCAGGAAGCTCTGTCTCTGATACACTCTTTCAAACAACCATGCCTCTCCAACGTCAAGCCTTCAAATACATGAAACAAAAACCCTCCATTGTTATTCCCTCCAAAACTTCACCTTCTTCAACCCCCATACACCATCCATACATTTCACAACTCCTCGCCACACCCAACTGGGCTCTCCTACTAAACCACCACCTCTTCTCAAACCCCCACCTCCTCAACCCTCGCTCCGCCGTAACCGTCTTCAACAACCAACGCAATGCCTCCCACGCCATCAAGTTCCACGCCTGGCTTTCACATGTCAACCCCTCACTCGCCACGCACTCCTCAGTGCAACGCGCTCTTCGGAACACTCTGCACCGTAACGGCCCCGCCGTGCTGTCGCTCGAGTTGCTCCGTGACGTTCACAATTCCGGGTTTCGGCTCACCGAGGACCTGCTCTGCGCGTTGATCGGAAGCTGGGGAAGGCTCGGTTTGGCAAATTACTGCGCTCATGTTTTCGGTCAAATATCGTTCTTGAGTCTCACACCTTCCACTAGGTTGTACAACGCTCTTATTGACGCTTTGGTGAAATCCAATTCAATTGACCTTGCTTATCTCAAATTCCAACAAATGCCTGCGGATAATTGCCGCCCCGATAGAATTACCTATAACACCCTCGTTCACGGGGTTTGCAAGATTGGCGTGGTGGACGAGGCGCTTCGGTTAATCAGACAGATGAACGATAAGGGACATTTGCCTAATGTGTTCACTTATACAATGCTTATTGATGGGTTTTGTAACGCCAACAGGGTTGGTGAAGCGTTTGGGGTTTTTGAGACGATGAAGGAGAGGGGAGTTGGTCCTAATGAAGCCACTGTGAGAGCGTTAGTCCACGGGGTTTTTCGCTGCGTGGATCCAGGTAAGGCACTTGATATGTTGTTATCTAAGTTTTTAGATAGGGAGCTGGAGCAGGAGCGTGTTCATTTTAAGTTAGCTTGTGATACTGTGTTGTATTGCCTTGCGAGTAATTCTATGGCGAAAGAGATGATTGTGTTTCTGAGGGAGGTTCTGGGAAGAGGTTATGCACCTGATAGCTCTGTTTTCAATGTCATAATTGCTTGTTTGGTTAAGGGAGACGAGCTGAGAGAGTCGTGTGACATATTTGAAATTTTGAGAAAGCAAGGTGTGAAGGCCAGCATTGGTACATACCTTGTACTTATGGAGGCGTCGTATAAAAGAGGATGGAGAGAGGACGGGGATCGAGTTTTTGGTCAAATGATTAGTGATGGGCTAATTTCTAATGTTGTCTCATATAACATGATAATCAATTGCTTCTGCAGAGCCAAATTGACGGATAATGCTTCTGAGGCTTTCAGAGATATGCAGGTTAGAGGTTTTGTTCCCAACCTTGTTACTTTCAATACCCTTATTAATGGGCATTGCAAGGAAGGAGAAATAGTTAAGGCACGGGAGCTGTTGGAGATGATGCTTTTAGAAACTGGGCTTAAACCTGATATCTTCACTTTTAGCTCTATAATTGATGGACTCTGTCGAATAAAGAAGACTGAGGAAGCTTTTGGATGCTTTACGGAGATGATTGAGTGGGGCATCACTCCAAATGCCGTCATTTATAATATCTTAATTCGGTCTTTTTGTGCCGTTGGGGATGTTGCAAGGTCAGTGAAACTATTAGGAAGAATGCAAAAGGAAGGAGTAAGCCCTGACAACTACTCCTATAATGCTTTGATCCAAATCTACTGTAGGATGAATAAAGTTGATAAAGCTAAAAGGCTTTTTGATTCAATGTCAAGATCTGGCTTGAATCCGGACAATTACACTTATGGTGCTTTTATAGAGGCCCTCTCTGAATCTGGGAGATTAGAGGAAGCCAAGAAGATATTTTACTCAATGGAGGCAAACGGTTGCTCTCCTGATTTGTATATATGTAACTTGATTATTAAAATATTGGTTCAGCAGAACTGTATTGAAGAGGCACGAAACATCATGGAAAGATGCAGACTTGAGGGAATATCTTTAGATTCTATTCCTAATTAGTGAGACTAATTTCCTTCTAGTTTCTCGGGTGCTGCTACATTATTGAGCTTTTGAATGTGAAGATATTGATTCTAGGTATATGTACCTCAGATTATAAAGCCCTGTTCATATGGAAATCTTGTTATATAGTGGGACACAAGAATTATTTATGTTTATGTATGGATGTACCTTTTGGCCATTCAAACACCAACAAAAAAGAGTACAATAAGGAATTCATTTTTTCTTCATTCATCGGTGACTCTCCATCATCATTTTTAGAAAGAGCTTGATCTAAAGGCCGCCCTTCTTACAAAGAGCTTGATCTAGAGGGCTTTGATGGACGTGACTTGGTTATCGTTTTATACCATGCCTCTAGTCTTGCTATGCTTATCTTACTAATTGTGCTGTTGTTTTGGAGTCAACAAACAACACCTTTTTCCACTGTTTTCTCCATTAGTGGATTAACATTGATCACCTTACAAACACCAACATTAAACAGTGGAGGCTGTATCAACCCACCATAGCCAGAGGTCCATCTTTCACTTGTGACCCATCCTGCAATTGAAGAGCACGAATTTGATGGCACTCTTGACTGGAAAACCTGGGATACCAAATTTTGTGGTTATGGCAGTCTCTTATGATGTTGGTAGTTTCATTGGACTGGGTTTATATTGGTTCTAAACTAATATTTGTTCTAGACTATTATGAGGGGTGTGGATCATACAGGTATCCCTTTATCGATGAAGTATATAATCTCTCTCTTGTCGTCCTTTTTCACTTCCAGGCCACCCAACCCAAATAATTTAAACTGGCTCCATACAGCTTTCCTCATAATAGCACTGGTCACTGGGTCTGTATGCAGCTTGTTGCATTTTCCTTTCAATTTTACATGGTAACAGTGAATTACATTTGTAGCATATTCATTTAATGAATCATCATCTTCAAAGATCACATCTACAAAACTGGTAATAATTTTATTCCTTGACCAAGGCGCTTTTATTATTAGAAGTTATAACCTTTTTTGTTGTGAGGGAAGGATGGGGGTGGTTGCTACTTCTAGACTTTGTGTTGGCATTTTATTATGAGTTTCCGGACATTATAAATCATCTGATGTGAAGATGCTGGATATAAGAGGACTTATGATTTCCCAAAGAGCATTTCAGTGAAACCATGCTGCCAAGTTCTATGTTAAATTACATTTATTATTTTTTGCAACTTGACATATGTACTTTTACCGTTAAAATTATTTTGAAGATGAAATTCAATGAACTATATGTGACACTGGTATTACTAAAATTTTCAGAACGAGGTTTATCAACGTAACTTTTCTTTTATTCTTTGCAGGTTGAGTATCGCCAGTTTCTGAATTGCCTGAATAATTCAACTCCTTTCTCAATTGTGTGTCACAAATATAATGGCTTTATCGACCGTAAAGTCTCAATGATCAATATTTGAGTTGAGGTGGTCATAACGTGACTGACCATCCTGGTGGAATAAGAGATTGGTAAACATTTTGGATTCCAGTCATAATGCAATTCAACTATATTCTTCGATTCAGGTAATTTTATGTCTAACAAATATCTTTTTACCATCCACTAATGATCTCATCGTCCATCTTTTATGATGTTCATGCATAAATGTTATGTTAGTACTAGCCTAGCGGCTATTACTGGAGCAATAACTTGGTTATATTTTTGTACTATTTTTTATATATATTTCATAATGTTATGGTATTTGTTCCAATATAGTAAAACATAGCGAGTAGAACAAACTCTCTGTACTATTTTCTTTTGTTCGAATCTTATTGAAATTTCATCAATTGATGATATACTGAAAAATGATAGCTGATTATAGTCTCAAGTTTTGATTGCTTACTTGCATTGCTTGACAGAACTGTCTTAAGATGTCAGCGGCCTCAAACTTGTTCCTGTTAAGTGTGAAGAAAAACATAAGCAAGACTATTTCCAGCATCAAAGATTTGTAGGGCTGCCCTAGAGAAGCAACCAAGCCTTGGAATACTGCTTTTAAAAGATAGTTCTCTTCTATGATTATGACTGATGATGGCGTGTTTTGCTTTTGCTGTGGCTGCTTTATGACGTTTGGAGTGTTGTTGACGTTTGAGGTTGAATAATTTGTGTCAGTAAGTGGCACAGGTTGAAAAAGAGAAGTGTACTGGTAGCACCTACTTGGTATTAAGTAATTTTTCAATCTGTAGTGAAAGATAAACTGTTATGCATAAATGCCAGAACAGAAGACTTCGTGCTGAACCAAAGAAAAGTATATGGTTGTGTGCTTATTAGCATGCTTCTATCCATGAAGTTATTTATCAGGATTTTGCGTTCCATTCTAACCATTATAGGAAAATCCCAATACACAAAATTAGAGTTACAGTAAGAATAGGGGCAAACCTTAGGAACCTTGTTGATTATTGGTAATATGTTGATGACATGAAATTTGATCGGTTTCACCCTTTGTTGTTTTGTATGTCAAGTGTCAGGAGCAAATATTTCTTCTCAATTTTCTATGTTTGCAGCTATAGCTAATACATTTTGAAGGCCAGTGAATTATTTTATGCATACATTGAAACTTGTGTATGTTTGCGAAACTGCTGATTACATTAAGTGTCATGTTACATATGACTCCAATAACTAGTCGCTGGAACTATATCAAACGACCGGGAACATTAGGATAATGTCATAAAAATTGAACTGGTCATAAATTCTGATTGAACCACATGAACAATAATATAATGGAATGTGCTGTCAGGATGGTATGCACACTTCTGTCGTGTTTGGTGTTGCATGAGTGAGTATAGAGTGATACATGATCATGTTCTTTTATGGAAAACATCTTTTATGGAAAACATTTTCTGCAAATATTTTGATCGGGTGAGAGAAGAAATTTGATGGGTGCAGGAAGTAATTGCCCGTAGATTTGTGAGAAATGGTGAATATAGTTGGGAAGCTTCTTCTTCCTCCCTTTTTTTTTCCCTTATTTCTTTCTACAGTCATAAACTTGATAAAATGACTGTTTTACCTAGGGGGACAAAATTAACTTAAACTACAATTAACTACACTATATTAAACTAAAAATAAAAATAACTGAACTATTATAGTAAAAATTAAACTGCACTAAAATATTCTTAATAATTATATTATATCGAACAGTATCCTTTTAATTTTTTAATCAATCTTCAACTTTTATCATTTTTATTTATTGATGAATATTGTAATTATATTTTAATATCGTGTGTTCCATTATTCATATGACGTAATGTTACAAAATATTTTCAAACATTTAAAATAAAAATATCAATTTTGGAGGCATGATATTTTCATTGTGTTAATTAATTAAGGCTTAAATATACATTTGGTCCCTATTTTTGTTGATTTTATTCAATTTGGTCCCTATTTTTGTTTTATGTTCAATTAGGTCCTCATTTTCGTCAAATTGTTGTCAATTTGGTCCTTTTCACTAACGGTGTTTAAATAGTTAACGTTTTTTAACATTACATGCCACGTGTCAGCTCTTGGTTTTTTTGAATTTTTTTTTGAATTTTTTTTGAATTTTTTGAATTTTCTTAATTTCAAAAAAATGGTCCACGTGTCAAGTCACAATTGTGCCACGTGTCAATGTTAGTGCCACGTGTTAGTTTGTGGTAGTATTATTTTTTTTGTTCAATTTAGTCCCTATATTCATTATTTTTGTTCAATTTAGTCCCAATTTTTATTAAAATAAATCAATTTTGTCCTTTTCAAATTGACACTAAATTTAATATCTTTTATACAAATTATATTAATATCTTTTCTAAAATTGACCTTTAAATTTATTATTTTTTAAATTTAATTATAAATTATTAAATTTAATTATAAATTTAATAAATTCTTATATTTAATTTCTAAATAGAATATAATTATTTAAAATATTATAAGAATATAATTATTAATTTTTTTGCTAATATTTATATTCTAAAATATTTTTAAAATTGATATATAAAAATATTTTAAATATTCAAAATATTTTAGAAAAATAAACTAATATTTGTAAAATTAACATTTACATATAAAATATTTTAGATTTT
>Ga0214544_1004544_pt1 | contig 27805 bp, 10 predicted proteins | sample CNSS3metaG_FD_160074 | JGI IMG/M metagenome (GOLD analysis project Ga0214544, IMG submission 160074) | Root nodule microbial communities from cowpea collected in UCLA plant growth center, Los Angeles, California, USA - CNSS3 | ecosystem: Host-associated > Plants > Roots > Nodule | place: USA...
TATATAATAAAAATATATATATATATATATATATATATATATATATATATATATATATATATATATATATATATATATATGTATATATATATAGATAGATAGATACTTAATTGACTTTTGATAGCTAACCATACATTTCTCACTTACGAAATATTCAAGAAAAACAAGTGCTTACAGATTTCAAGAGAAATTCTTAGATACTTGAAACCGGATATGGCTCATTCACCATTTTACATATCTTCAGTTAGAGAAGGGTAACCTGAAAAAATAAAAATAAAACAAAGAACTTGTTCAAAATAACGTAACAGTATTTGCAAGTGTTCTTTACATGTATTATTATTTGTACACCCAGCAAATTTTTACACACACTTTACATTCATTATTTCACTAACAATTTTTTTTTTACAAATATAAAAGTTAATTTTTTTAAGACCAAAACATTCTTTAAATATGAGTCATAAAAGTTATGTATATAGAGTTGTCGTTGGTGTTTGTTGGGTTTGCTTACCCTAACTTGAGAGACGTGTCCGAGGAACCATCTTCAACAGGAGGGTCACTGATGCAACTGCTAACGTTGTTTGTAGACTCTAATGAAACACCTTCTTCTTGCATTCCCATATTTGACTCCATCAAAAAATGCATTTTTGTTTTACGCACCATAGCCATAGCCTCCATCTCCGTCTCCGCCAGCTGATTAATTCATGTAACATTAAAACTTTCTGTAATTTATTTATCTACTTCTAAATTAAAAATCAAGACAATATAATATTACCTATTATATTATCTTTTCAATTTTGCTTTTATTATCTTCACTTCATTCTTAAATGTTTTTTCTTACGTCTACCATAAATGAGAGACAAATTAAATACAGATTTATTGCATTATTTCATAATCTTGAGTTTTTCGTAAGTAAACAGAATAAAAGAAATTGAGTGAGTCTTTGATTTCTCACCTTTTTCTTTAAATGCTTGTTCTCTTCTTCCAACACGATTCCCTTTAGCAGACAGAAAAGAAACCAAACAATTAATCCTCAAAATTCGGAAGTTACTAGAAAAATCTAGCCCTAAATTGACTTGAGTATGAACATTATGATATTCCTAGAATTAAAACACTGTCGCATTTCTAATTATATTTATGATTATAACATAACCAAGTTATCGAAATCCTGGTATTCACTAAAGGAAACACTAATTTAATATTCATGCAGCAAGAACTATGAAGATTATACTATAATTAGTCTGCATTAATTTCAATTTGAGTGAAGACACTATAACTGCATCATTTATATCAGAAAAACCTTTTTCTGAAGTTCTGAAATCTGACCCATCATCTGCTTTTCCTGAAGGAAAAAGTTGAAATGAGTTGGTATATATATATATATATATATATGAATCATTCATCAGAAAATGGACCACAGAAAATTAACCAAATGAGTTTATGTTCTTACCTTTATCTCAATCACACGGTCGAGTCCACTTTCAAGTTTTTTCTCCAGTTGCTGCAACTCATCTAGGCCTAGTCCTTGAAGATTATCACCTTTCATCCAACTAATAGTTCAAAACATAAACACAATGTATGTTACTTCATCCAGTTATTCTTCAAGTTTATTTTTATTTTTTTAATTTCAAAAATAAAAAAATCATATATACCTTAGTTCTTGGGTTCTCTCTGCAACTTCCTTACTCAATTTGGAGGTAGTCTCTAGCTGAAATCAACAATATAAACTAGTGCAGTTACTTATCAGCTGTTAGTGTTACTTCAACCTAAAATTTTGAAACGTGTTTATTTGATTATCACACACCTCTTTCAAGAAGTAATAATAATAATAATAACATAGTATATAAGAATAATTAGATCATTTTCCTACATAATATGTGTTTTGGTCTCCAAGAAGTTAAATAGAGAAAAACAAAATATAAGAACATTTTTTTTGTACAACCTGCATTTCTAGTGATGGCCTGTCCAATTTGTCAATGCCAGGGGAATGCGAATTATACTTGGTAATTATGCCATTCATACTATAAAAAGACCAAAACAAAAAGAGACAAAAAAAAAATGTTAGCAGAAAAGTTTAAATAAAATGCATTTTCTTGAGAGAAAAATAATGGATATAAGGGTTACGTGATTAATCCATGCATACGTATAATAAATTCATGCCGATCAAAAAAAAAAAAGTATAATAAATTCATAATTCTTATGCAATTTGTAGAAGGAGCACGACATTCATATGAAAAATTATCTTATCTGTATATAGAGAAAGAATTTCTGACAGTTTATCTTTGAAATATTTATTAACTCACATTGCATTTAACTCGTGTGGTTAAAAGTAACTCCTGATATCATCTAAAACTTCGTAAACAGATTTCTTGATCAGCATGGTCTTATATATAAGTCGACAACATTAGAAAAAAAAATCTTCCCATAACACAGAAACAAAAAGTAATTAAGTTAATTTTCAATATAGTATTTGAGAAAATTTAACTCGTAAAGAAATAAAATTTTCTGATAAGCAAGTGGTAGCCAGAATCAATGATGTTTTATAAGATTTATGGACATAAACAAAGGGATAAAATCTTTTTACATTTCATATAAGCAACAAAAAAGGTACCTTTAGGAATGAAAAGTTATGAAATAGAGAGAAAGAAAATTGTAGTGAGACTAAAACTTTTGAGGACATAAAAAATGGAACATGTCAAATTGTTAAATATATCCCTTTTATTTTCCTTTATGTGCTGCTTCAAGTTCATTTGATATGAAAATTGACCCAAGAAAAGAAGTCTTTAAAGAACAAGAGCCTCTAAGACCTTGTCTTTTGTGAGGAGCATCATAATCGACGCAAAAGCATGCGTACTCATTACTCTGGCCCGTCTCATATTTTTTCGGTGAGCCTGCGGACCGGACCCGCAGACTAGGCCTAATTGCCATTCCTAAGAAAAACTAACATATAAGAGAAACACTTATATTATCACTGTCATCAAGGAAAATTGATACATCTATTCACTTATTTTCGCGAGCTTCAACCAATTTAAACCTCATGAAATTCCTTCACCTTCAAATTTGAGTAAAGCATCTTCAACCTTTATTATTTTTATATATTAATATTATGATATATGCTTTCAAACACACAAGATTTATTTATTTTTTTAATACATAGAGATTATTCTGTTCTTCCTGTAAATATCACTGTATCAGGATGTAGTTTCTTTATTTATTTCTGAACTATTTACATATATATACTTTACTTGTTTTCTGAATTATTAGAAATGATTTTTCAGAGATGTAATTAGAGTATGGGGATATTTCCCTTCAACCAAACATGAAAAATACAATTTTTCGAGAAAACAATATATTCTAAAGCAATAAACTAAATGTATACTTTTTCTATTTAATTTCTCACACTGATGTTTCTGATAATGATTAAATTAATGACAATGTAGTTTTAGTTAGCAAAAAAATTCCCTCACCAACACCTTAAGAAATATTTTGAGAATTTAGGGCTTTTGTTCAATTACATATTTAATTCAATTCACCAATGCACGTAGTTCAAGTTCCAACATTCTATTATATAAAATAATTGCAATAATTTTTTAAAATTTAAAATAATTAGTCATTATATTAATTTATTAACTAACTTACGTACTATTTATAAATTAAAATTTATTGATATCTAAAATAATCTATAATATAAATAAAAGTTATAATTGACTTATGATTTAGAGTTTGATTTGTTTTCTATCAGTTTTAACTACTCATTATTATTAATTTTAAATTAGTCTCTAACTTTTAAGTTAGAAACTAATTTAAACACTATAATTCATTAGTAGCTAAAATATCTAATATTAGAGAATAATTTTGACTCTAATTCATAAATCAATTTTAATTTTTTATTTATAATAAAAATTATTTTATATACTAATAATTTTTAGTTTATAAATTGATATCTAAATTAATAGTAATTAATTATTTTTTATCTTTAAACTCAATTGTTATTTAATAATTTTCTTATAATATATATTATTCCTAATTCTCCAATTTCAATCTCATCTTCAAGGAAAAATATAGTTGACATATATGGAAGCAATATACATCAGAGTTATCAATTTTGAATAGTAAAATGTAAAATAAAGACTCATAATAGCATCAGATAAGTCCCAATCCATTTATAAATAAGAAAAAATCATTTTTTTAACAAACTATTTTTGACAAATTTGACAAAATTTCATAAATATAATTAAATAAATTATTTTTTTTATTTTTTTAATCAAGATAAAGTAATAAAGTAATATCTTTTTACTAATTTAGGTAATTTGTAAAAATTTATCAAAAAGGGAGTACCTAATCCGAACTCTATTAAGGACCAACTAATACCAAAACAACAGAAGAAACAAGACCTGAGAATGTTTTGTGTACATATGGCACACTTCTCCTGAATTAAAACCGTATAGTTACCTCACCAAAACCATCAATTGCTACCTAAGCGTATGATCCTTGTCTGTGAAACCTAATTCCCTATGTCAAAGATTGCATAATTCGACCATTTATAAAACCATCAATTTTTTTTTTTTAGATAAGGATAAATATATAAAGAGAACGAGTTTGGAATAAGATTTATCACGTGATGAAGGAAGATATATAAAAGTTAATAAGCAAAAATATTAAAGTAAAATAAAATATCATTCTAAATGAAAAAGCTGACTGTAATATTTTCTCAAAACTTACTCATGAGTGCGGAGAAATTTGTTGTTCAAGCTTTTTGTGCAAATATTATTTTATCACTCTATTGACCAGTTTGTTTGTTCCAACCAAGCACACTCATTGTGTCATTTCGAATTCTGAGAAAAGCATTTTCCTCTTATATCCTATAATGTCTGTTTTGTGTACCCGGAAAATGAGCATTAATGTCTGACATTACCAAAAGTTCAAGAGAAACCATATACAGAAAGGTTTACAGTTATGAGTCTTGCTGTAACAGATCTCTGATCGTTTATACTTTTGAGACATATGACAAGAATACCAATTCCGTTTCTCAGAAATTGTAAGCAAAGTTGTCGTTATAATATAAGAATGTGCTAGATTGATACACAAGTTAAAGACCAAGAGAATTTGTTTTTTCTTGCACAATTATACTACTTTTGAAACAACTTTTGTTGTCTCTTTGGTGTTTGCGGAACGATTTTTCATATACATGTATATGAAAAAAAACATATATAAAGCTCGTGTCTTAGCATACAACACTTTATCTGTGGGATATTCAGTGATAAACTCGTGCTTCTTCCAAGAGTCAGAAAATAAAGACGAGTTCTTTGAACGGGTTTAGATTTATAAGCAACCAAATACATTTTCATAGCTTCAAATGAAACCTTCGAAACTGAAGTTTCTTTCCTAGACACATGATTCTTTGGGAAAAGTGCATTAACTGCACAACAATAACATTCAACAGCCAGTGAACTAAGATGTAATAACACTAACATCAAAGGTAGTCGAAACTATACCTATTAACTTATGCACCTGCATTTTTTTTTTTGTTCCTCTCAGCAGCACAATCTTTCATGGAAACAACTTCAATAGACTACTATTAAATTCCCATAAAACAAGAACACAAGCGAGCGAAACGAGGTTTGTGTTCCAAACCCATCATGAGATTACACCTAATACACTGTCCCTCTTTTTCTCTCTCTCTCTCTCAAACACATTCCGTACACAAACTACAGGCACTACTAGCTTAGAGGAATTGGGACAAGAAGGACCAAACACACACACAAACACACATATACGTATTAATCGAAAACAACGTAAGAATATTATGCTTTATACATGTATATATGTATGTATATATACAAATACTGAGAGAAAAGTCACAGTTGTGTAATACAATATCTATATATGTATCCGTACATACCTGGAACTGCTATAATCAAAGAGTTTCCCTGTAGATGAGAAAACTATGAGACCAACATCAGCATCACAAAGCACAGAAAGCTCTTCAGCTTTCTTGAACAACCCTCGCCTTCTCTTAGAAAATGTTACTTGCCTCGCGGTTATGTTGTCGATTTTCTTTATCTTTATCTTCGCCCTCGTCATTTTCCAGCTGCAAAAACTGAATTAAAAGAACTGTTTTAAACTACACACACTTCTCCGAAAACACAAAAAATAGTTGTACATGACACATATGTATATAAGGATATGGAATAATAAATGGAATGATGAACACTGGTTCTTGTGTAACTCGGAAAGAAAAAAAAAAAACCCTAATAAAAGACAGACCCAGTTTCAGATCTGGATAACGGGAACAGAAAAAGGAACCTACCACACCGAAAGGGAAGTTTGTGAACATGCAAGGATTTTGAGAGGTTTGGATTGGTGGGTGGGTTTTGATTTCAATTGGGTGTTGATTGATATGGTTGAAGGTAGTGGAGAAGTTTATGTAGCAGTATTTTGATTTGTACTGAAAGGGGAAAAACTAAGAAAATGTTGCTCCAATCAGATTTAGTAACAAAGAAAGAAAGTGGTAAGAGAAGGAGAACTTTTGGGAGTCAGGAACACAAGAGAGAGAAAGAAAGATAACCTTGATTTGGACGCTGGCTTCATATCAAGAAAGGAAAGAAACCCTTCCCTTTATAGATAGCTAGATAATGCTCAACTCTTTCTATTTTCATTACTAATTAATTATTTATTTCTCTTATATTATATCCCTTCTTTTTCTTGATTTTTTTTTCTTACCTGTATTTCATTTTAAATAATTAATTAATGACTGTGACCACTAGTCAAAATCGGATATGGATATTTCAAAACATGGAATAATTAATTGTAGGAAAATTGCCATTGGCTATTCAGAGATCGATGCGAAAGGAATTTCAGTTCAGTCTTTTACACGATTGTTTATTTTAAGCACCGTGGTTGCATGAGAGTAAAATTTAGTGTTTAATATGTTTTTAATCCTTTAACTTTGATTTAAAATTGGAATTTATTTTTGGTTGAAATTTTGATAAATTTTGGTCCTTAAATTTAAAAAATGAATAAATATAGTTTTTTTAACCTAATTTTGTTAACTTTTTATAGGTTTCAAACGCATTTCTCAATAAATATTGAGTCAAGAATGTGTCAAACGGCGTAAACAACTCTGATGTTAATATAAAACACATTTCACATGTTAAAAAAAAGTTAACAAAATTAGGTTAAAAGGACTATATTCATTCATTTTGAAAGTTTAAAGACCAAAATTTATCAAAGTTTCGATTAGGGACGAATTCCAATTTTGAATCAAAATTGAGGGACTAAAAACATACTTAACCCTAAACACTATAATAAATATATAGAGACCCAATATTCTTATAATTTATAATATATATATATATATATATATATATATATATTTATACTAACAGTTTATTAAAATATTGATAGAAAATAGTTTTGAATTATATTAACCAATTGAATGACTATTTCACGAAAAGTATATAATAAAAAAATAGTATCTTTGATATAAGAATTATTAGAAAACTGTAAAATGTACTGAATGAGTAGTCTTATTCATCAGATAATAATTGATGAAAATTATACTGGATAGCATTTTTCAGATACTTAAATATTACTATAAGAATATTAAAATAAACGTGACTACAATAAAGTAAAGTTTGATAATTATTAGTACAGCTCAATATTTCATTTCTTTTTCAAGTATTTACTTATATCATGTTTGAACATATTTATTTGAAATCAAAATTAAGTTGGATATCAGACAAAAAAAAATTACAAAATAAATAAAAAGTAATGGAAATGTAAAAAATGGATATATTTCAAACTTTAAAATAGTTTTCCAAATATTAATGAGCGAAGTTAAAATTAAATCAATAACCTTACACCTTTTTCTTTTTACTTTTAACCTTACAGGTCTTTTAAATATTTTTTAATTATAACTAAAAGTATAAATAGATAATGAAAAGTAAAAATTATAAATATAATCTTTTTACACGGTCTTTAAAATAGATAATAAAAAATAATATTCAAATAATCTATAATATTCAAATATTTGTTTAAAAGGATAAAAAAAATCCATATAGGAAAATATGTGTACCATCAATATTAAAAAATAAATAATTTTTTTATGAAAATAGCACGTAAATATTACTATTTGACTCATAAATAAAAACATTGTTTATAAATAACATGTGCATAAAATATGAATTGAAGTCATTGGGCTTAAGGTCTTTTAAATATTTTTTAATTATAACTAAAAGTATAGATAGATAATGAAAAGTAAAAATTATAAATATAATCTTTTTACACAGTCTTTAAAATAGATAATAAAAAATAATATATAATATTCAAATATTTTGTTTAAAAGGATAAAAAAGATCCATATATGAAAATATTGTGTACCATCAATATTAAAAAATAAATCATTTTTTTATGAAAATAGCACGTAAATATTACTCTTTGACTCATAAATAAAAACATTGTTTATAAATAACATGCGCATAAAATATGAATTGAAAAGTCATTGGGCTTAGGCCCCACCTCATAACGCGCTTGGTCTCTGCACATGATGATAAATTATTAATTTTATTTGATTAGAACTATATGTGAATAAATATTTAAAACATAGAATTCATTATATTAAGTTTACACTAAACACTCTCTTATCATATAAAGTTGTTTCTAATTATTAAATTTTGAAATAAATTTATGAAAATATAACTTAAGAAATGAAATGAACAATTTCAATTAAAAGAAATAAAATTTAAAATTTAAAATACAAAAGTTGAAAGGACATTTTTTTGATACAGTTTAATTTTGTTCTCACACGGTTGTTAAATAAAACAAAAAAATAATATATATTAAAACAAACTTAATATCAATATATAATATTATATGAGACATGTACTTCAATTATAAGAAAATAAGTTCTAAAATACTTGCAATGCTTTGATTAAAAGATAACTTTAATAATACTCTCATTCGATGATAAACAATCGTGGATTTAGATATATAATATTACAATATTGAAGGCTATTGAGAATAATACATACATATTTATATATTAAATATAATGTTTTTCATACATTTTATTACATCATGTCCCTGTCATATTGATATTTTATTCTGATACATTATGATGACTTAATAATTGAAGTAAAAACATATATAAATATGTTTTCCTTATTCAAATATGGTAAAATGTACTTTAAAGATAAAACTTAAAAATATTATCAAATAACTAACCAAACAATAATATTTCAAAGAAAAAAAGTCTCATCTAATTTTTTTACTCTATATAATACCTAATATTTTTTTAATTGCTTTTTATTCTAAATTATTTTATATTTTAAAGTAAAATCTTTATTTTGTTAATACTAAATAGAAAATGAAGTGTTGGAGTAACACCCTAATTTAAATACTGTTAATTAACTTGAAGTGGAAACATTTATTTTTTTCATTTTAAGTGCAAACTAGCACGTGATTGACTAGTACTCTATTTTCCACTTAATATTAATAATAACGTGGATAAGGTATTGTTATCTACAATTTCATTTCTATTTATTATTTCAATGAATACTTTACATATTTCTGTGGAGTATTGCTTTTCGTACATGATGACCATGCTGTCTGTCTGACCTACTGTTGCATCTCAATAATTATTTTAACAGTACATTATTCCACTTGATTTTTTTCTTTTTCTTTACTTTATATTATTATCAACATTTAAATGCTTGTTGTTCTATGATAAATTTAATTAAAATACATTACAATAATCATTATTTTCTTTATATTATAATATATGTAGTGAGATCTATATATAAATTTGTAATTCGTATTCCCACCCCAAAAGAGCACAAAGGTGGATCTTTTGATAAATGAATTTCCTTTGACGTGTGAAAGCTGTCGACTCACTGCACATGGATGTTTTCACCACTTTTATTAAAAGATAATAATATTTTAATTTATTTTTAATTCATTATTCTTATTATTTTTAAATTGTTATATCATATCATTAAAAAAATTAAAATAAATAATTAAAAAAATCAGAATAATACATTAAAAACAGTCAAAATATTTTTTTATTATATGAAAATAATATATATATATATATATATATATATATATCATTCGACTAATTTTCTGTAAAAATATCACTTTTAAAATAAAAATAAATAATTAGGAAAGTCTTATTTCATACTTCTTTACCTAAGAAGTTGTAAGACTCACTTTTGTTTTAAGTAAATGGTTTCAGTTTGAGTGACTTTTTTTTTAAGTAAATGGGCTCAGTTTGAGTGAATAAGGATTCATAATCAGCCCACTTGTTACCTCGAGAATCCCATTTCTAGTCACTCATTTTCTTATCATCTTATTTTCCAAAAAAATAGTTCACCTTCTTTCTCCCAATTCTGAAGTAGGAGTTGTGCTAAGGCAGCTCAGAAACCCTCCTCCATAGCGAAAATCATTTTTCTCTATGTAAGTTGAGCAAAACCTTCATCTCTTTTTCCTTTTCGTATCTGTTTCGCTTCACAGTTTTGGCCAAATTTTGTTTGAGGTCATGGCCTCACTATTTCTTTCTTGTTCTTGATTGTCAACTCCTTAAGTAGTTGTTGTGTCTTGGTGCTCTACTGTTGGAGCTCATTTTGCTGAGTTAATCTTTGTCCAGGTAAGGGAAGGTATGGTTTTTAAAGTTTTGAAATGCTTTGCTTGTTTTTGCCAAAAATCGTGTTTTAGAATGTTGATTGATGCCTATGATTGTATGAAAATGAGCTGGGTATGATTTGAACTAGATTCTGTTTTTTGCATGTGTGAAGAACCTGCTAATCTCGCCTAAGCAAGAGCAGCAGGAAATTCACCCAGGGTTATGCTCAAAGTCTTGCTTAGGCGACGAGCTCCACTCTTGAGCGAGAGTAATCTCGCTCAGCCGAGAACGCGCAGAATCTTCCAGTGCTCCCTGATTGCAATCTCGCATAGGCGAGGACTTTTAGCTTGAGTGAGAGACTCTTGTCGCTTGAGCGATAGTCCTCTAGGATGAGCGAGATTGACAACATAATTGATTTAATTACTTGGTTGCTTACATGATTGATTGATTTACTCCTTAAAGCATAAAGTACGATGTTATAAAATATGTTGTGCTTGGTATGAAATGAAACATGAATTGGTTGGTTGGTTGGTTGTGCATTGACATGAGAATACAATATTTTGATATTACATATGGATTTGGTGTGAGAACATGGATATGGAATGAGATACATGTAATTCCATGAGTCTCTTAGTGAGACCTCATGATAGTGGTGTTGTACTGTATATAATTAGATAAGGATTCAAACAATATTGCATCCTGAAACGCTAAATGATCAGTTAGTCTCACATTGGCAAGGTAGTTAATGCTCTTTTGAGTATCTTTTTGTCGAACTGTTTTCTTTTGTAAGTTTCTTGCTATGTGACCAAATTTTCAGTCTAATTTAATTTGTGTTTAGATTTTGGTTATGGCATATGTTTTAATGTCTTAGTTTCCTATTCAATATATTAAGGATAACTGTAAAGATTGATTCTTATATACTGTCTGTTGATGCTCTATTTTATGTTATAAACATGTGAAGTTCTATTTACTAAAATTGTTCTATTAAATTTAGATTTAGATGTTACATGAGTTAAAAGCAAATATAAAATATATAAAAGTTGTGAATCTCTTATAAATTTATTAAGTCTTAATTATTTCTAAAAAGTAAAATAATAAATACTATTTTTTGAGTTATCACTCGACTTCAACTTTTTTTCATAAAATAGATAATAGAAAAAAAGAAAAAAACTCTCACAATTACTTTCCCATGTATAGAAGGTTGGAATGAAATGTTATAATCAACTCATCTGATTTATTATATGTTGATTAAAATTTTAATTTTAGATTTAAATAAATTTTAAGTTTCTTGTAATTTTAAATATTTTTATTTATTAAATATCTTAAGTTTTTATATTTTAATTGAAATTTGTAATTGTTTTCGTTAATGGATAGTATAATTATAATCCTAACTCATTTACTTTTTTTAGTTAAAGATAGGATTATTCTTGTCTCATTATCGATAGTAATGATAACAATAATTTTTATCATTTAATCAAAGACATTGACGTTAAAGAAGATTGTCACAATATCATTATTAATATATTTTTAATTAAATCAATAATAAAATTTATTTATTGTTTTATATTAATATAATATTATTAAATATATCTATTAAATCGTCAAGATAATTAAGTTAGATGATCAATTAAACAATATAGTAATTATGTCATCCACTTAAAATAAACATTAAATTGTTTTTGTCATATATATCAATAATAGTGACAATAATAACTCCTTGGTCAACTAATATTGAAGTTAAAAAGTAACATCACAATATCATTATTGAATATGTCTTTAATTAAGTCAATAATAAAAATAATTTATTATTTTATATTCATATAATATTTTTAAATATTAATTCCAAAGTCTCACATTTATTATTTCATTGAGAAAACAAATTTAGACAACCAAATAATATAGCATTTCTGTCGTCAATTAAAATAAAAATTAAATTGTTCTTATTTTATATATATATATATATATATATATATATATATTAATTAGTGACAACAATAATTCTTTGATCAAATGATTAAAGATATTGAAGTTAAAAAAAATCCACAATATCATTATTTGAGATCTTTTAATTAAATTAATAATAATAAGAATTTATAATTTTATATTCATATAATATTGTTAAATATTAATTCCAAAATCCCACATTTATTAATTCATTGAGATAAATAATTTAGGTGAACAAACAATGTAGTAATTAGGTCATTCATTTAAAATAAAATTTAAATTATTATTGTCACATCACATGTATCAATAGTAGTGACAAAATAGTTATTTGATAAAAACACTGAAGTTAAAAAAAACCATCACAATATCATTATTTAATATGTTAGAATTAAATCAATAATAAAAATAATTTATTATTTTATATTCATATAATGTTGTTAAATATTAACTTCAAAATTTCACATTTATTAATTCGTTGAGATAAATAATTTAGGTGACCAAACAATTTAATAGTTATGTCATTCACTTTAATAGAAATTAAATGTAAAGACTCAAATATAAATATATAAATTCTAATTACTTAGTATATAAAAAAAAAAATTGAAACTCCATAAAAAATATTAAATATAAAGGCTCAACTAAAAATATATAAACTCTAGTTACTTAATATATAAAAATGTCTACTTTTACGAGAACTTTAAACTTAGTCAAATCTTTCATTTATATGCAGTATCATATGACACATTTTTTTTTCAATACCATCCAATAAAATTTCTAATGAAACAAAAAATTATGGTTCGACAAGTTAATTATCCTAAGATATTATTAGAGACATTTATAATCCATATGAGGTATTGTTCATTTTTGAATGGGGACTCCATCACAATTTTATTCTTAAAAGACAATTCAGAGAATGGAAGGAAGAGAGGATATTTAAACCATCTTAGGCATCGATTCTAAACGACGTGGGACTATTTGGTGCGATAGGGACATTAAACCCTCCAGTCGATATCTACGGAGAATGATTGGATCATTCCCAGTGGAGGGCTTAAGAGACCAATTGTTCGCATGTAGAACCCCGCTATCGGCTCCACGGTAGGCGCCAAATGTTCTTATCGAAAAGGTAATGGAAGGGTCCAGATGACTACCCGAGTGTTTGAGTGGGAGGGAGCTCCACTTGCAAAAGACTCTCTGATGTTTAAGTTAGTAAGTAAGGGATTCTATGTGGACTTGTTAAAAGGGTAAGAGAGAAAAATGAACATATCTTAAGTCAAGTGGGATGCACTCATTTATAATGACTTTATAACCTATAACGTACTTGGTAACTGTCTTACTGAGATATCAGGACTTAATATCTCATCGGAGGTGCGAAGCGATTAGATTGTGTTGACGAGATTAGCAGATGTGTGGGTGTTTGGCCCAATTGAATGTGTGGGGTGCGTTGGATCTTATTGGGTCATATTTGGTAATGGGCCGAGTAAGTACACCATCAATTTAAAGTATGCATTCTAACATATCTATTTATTATTAACGTGTGTACTCTTAAGAGTTTGGATTCTCTATTTTTTTTTTATGTTATTTTTCTGTTGTGCCTTCAAAAAAATACATTGATGACCATTAATTTTAAAATTCTAAAATATTTTAAAATCATCTTTAAAGTACCAAAACAACATGTTTTTAATGCTCAGCAGATGATAACACAAAAATTCAATAAAGAAATCGAACTTGTGTACTTAATTAATCAAAGTCACGGTTAATCTAACTTTGCAAACAATTATTTCAAGCTGATGAAATGATTTCACATACTTTTTTTAATTCTTATTTACAAGCTATTTTTACAAGTCTTAATTAGAAGGATGAATTTTAGAAGAAAGAAAACAATATTAATTACAATGATAAAATACAAATTAAAACAAATTTATTACTGTACTGTATGGCCCATCGGCAGATCGGCCAAGCGGACCAAGGTCAAGCGGCCGCAGGCCGCCCGCTACAGGCGGACTTCACCTTGGACGTTGATGTGACAATCTCTCCAGAGTCTCAGCTCTGAACACACTAAATCGGCTACCTACCGGCCAAACGGGCTAAACACTCCCTTTGTCTTCATTTCCAGTTGAACTTTGTCTCCGCCTCCATGGAGACCCTCACCCATAAGGACGCCCTGAGCAATGATAGAAATAAATCAAGATAATACAAGCCACTAATCAAGTTTAAAAAGCAATTGGCCATAATTAAGAAACATTAATTATAGGCCCACCTCGAAAACTATAAATAGAGGTTAAAGGTAGGTTGGTGAGGATTTTTAATTCACATTTATTACAACAGTTACCATTATTCGCTGACCGGCCATAACTAACTTAATCATCGGAGTCTTTTAGACAGGTACACCGTTCGCCCGCTGGACTGAACGGAGAAGAGAAGAAATTGTATTGAACGGAGGATTTGACGAACTAATTAAGAAGAACGCAGATAAAAAATGATTAAAGGGTAATTTGAGTGTTGACAGTAAATGTTTGATCCCTACGCCTGAAACAATTACAATAAACTAGATTGATCACTTTATTTAATAAAAAAATTAATTAATTAAAAATGTAAAAAAAGGATAAAGAGAACAATAATAATTGATAACGAAAAACGATCCACGCTAATCAGTTATATTAGCAGTATTTATAATCTATACTTACGGTTACGCATTTATGATCGAATTTAATAACTGAAGGCCATTTTTGGGGGACTAAAAATCACGTGAGTTTATTATGATATCTAAAAAGAGACAAAACAAATCTAACATCTACACTTGTGGGCATGGGTAGCTAGTGATAACAAGACCGTGTTTGGTTTGTCTTCAGAAGAAGCAGTCAAATATTTAATAAGCCACTAATGCGCGCTCTTCCTGTTGTTGCTGTTACACCCACCAGTTCAACCCCATCCTCACAAAAATTAAAATAAAATAAAACAAAAAAATAACATAAAAAATGAACACAAACAGAGCCGAAGCCGAACGCTTGCTGGCCATCGGCGAGAAGCTGCTCCAGAGCCGCGACCTAAGCGGCTCCCGCGACTTCGCCATTCTCGCGCAGGAAGCTGAGCCGCTCCTCGACGGCTCCGACCAGATCCTCGCCATCGTCGACGTCCTCGTCGCCGCCGAGAAGCCGATCCACAACAGCCACCTCGATTGGTACGCCATTCTCCAAGTGGATCGCACGTGCCAGGACCTCGATCTCATCAGAAAACAGTACCGCAGACTCGGTCTTCTCCTTCACCCCGACAAGAACCCTTTCTCCCTCGCCGACCACGCTTTCAAGCTTGTCACCGATGCATGGGCCGTTTTGTCCGACCCGGTTCAGAAAACCTTGTACGACCGCGACGTCGCCGGTTCGGTCGAAACCGCGAGTTTCTGGACCGCGTGTCCGTACTGTTACTTTCTCTTCGAGTACCCTGCGGATTGCGAGGGGTGTTGCCTGAGGTGCCAGAACTGCGAGAGGTCGTTCCACGGGCTTTCGATTCCGTCGCTCCCCCCGCTCGTGCCGGGCCAGGAGGCCTATTATTGTAACTGGGGGTGCTTGCCCATGGGCTTTGTGTTTGGAACTTTGGGCCCCAATGGGCCTGGGTGTGTGCCCGATAATGGCCCGAAGGCTGTTGCGAATGGGGCTGCTTCGGAATTGGGTTCCCGTTCTGCGCGGAAGCAGGGAAGGCCTCAAAAGGGGGTGTGAGTTTTTTTGGCTTGTGTTTCGCTTAGAACAATTGAAAAGCAGAAACCAATGGAGGTAGCGTTTCGTTTAGTTGTTTTGACCTAAAGTAGTTTTTGTTCGTTATAATTGTTTTCTGGTGGTTCAAGTTATTAATGTAGCTCTCTGATGTCTATATCTCAATCTCAAATTAGATTAACGTTTGTTGCTCCATATCATTTATTTTTTTTCAATTGATTGAGCGTTTATGGATTTGGGAAACGTTTTTCTATTGTTTATATAATAATACGCTCAACCTGAAAGATTTTTTTTGGAAGCTCATTTGCGTCCTTTTGTCATCGTCGTTCGGTTGATGCTGCCACGTTATTTTGGTTTTGGAGTTCCGTTTGCTAAGCGTTTTTAGGGGATCAGTTTCGTTGTAATTTCTGCTGTTTGGGATAGTTCTATTGATCTGAGATTGACATTCATTTTAGGTATTGGAAGCAATTTTTTCCACTTGATTTCTTCTGTATTTCAAGTTTTACAAAATTTGAACCTGTTCTACTGATGTTGAACTAGCTTAGGACAAGTTTTGTTGAAATCTATGAAAATCTCAAGCCAATAACTGTAAGTACACAAGAGGCCAAGCAGATTATCCTTACAAATTGGCATTCCTTTCTCTTATGAACCTTGCACTTCAATTTCGGAAGGAAGATTTCTTGTTCAATATTTTTCATCTGTTTCGAATCTGCATTCGTTGGGTGTATCTATACTGCAACCTTGGCGAATGCTCCATGATAGATGATGAATGTGTACAGGCTAAAAGTGAAATCACAATCTACATTATTGTGAGTTCGCCTTTATTTAAAGCTTTTAGCCTCTAAAGTGAGGGATGTAGAAGATAAAACATAGTTGTAACTGTTGATAAGAAAATCAACACTGCAGATTGTTGGATAGTGATATTTGTCGATTTTGTTTTGCAGATATCTCCCCTCTTAATCAGGTGATTATGGGTAATAGTTGGATTAAGATACAGGTGCTCTGTTGTGTAGGTTAACTGATCAAGTTCATGGTTTGATTAGGTAAATGGTTAATCTATTTAGTTTGGCAAATCAAGTTCAAGAATTTATAGCAGTAGCTCTATTTCTCACATTGTTGAATTTTCAGCAGTAGTTGGTGAGATAATCTAGAATTTTATGTCCATTTCTATTGCTCTTGTGGCATGTTACAACAACTGAACAACTGAACAGTGTTTATCCAAGATGTTGAGTGAGACATTGAGTGAAGTTGAAGCAAAGAGGGCGAAAATTGACTCCTAAATATGAGAGAATTATTTATCCAGGAGAGAAACATTTAACCCTAAATATGAGAATTTAACTCCAGTTTTGATTTTCTTTCTTTATTATTTGTATATAAAAATCACCTTATTTTATTCTATTTTCTTTTTCTTGAAGTAATAAAAGGAGCAGCAACTATATTAGTGGATTGGAAACAACCTGGGTTATGTTTAACCTCCAAAATCCAAAATACACAGTTGGTCCTGTAATATATCATCCATTCATTACATTCAAACCAGACATAGGAGGTGAAAATGGTCTGAAGTTAGCCATAATTAACTAAATGTAGGCACTCTGCAGAGAGCTTATGGACTACTTTAGATTCATCTTTGATTTTGTCTAGTTTACTTTATGTTGGATGACACGGTGTGAAAAGGGAAACATGATAATGAAGTTTTTTTAAAAATAAAATAAGCGTCTCTCCAATGTGAGAAGTAAATCTATGTTCATCACGTGTGTGTTTATGCACATTTTACATGTCCTTATAGCAGTTAGGATTGCATCATTAGAATGTGTTAGATTTTCTGGTGGGGAAGACATAAGAGAAATTCATACTGATTAACCGTAAACAAATTTATAAAAGATTATAACATATTAATTGAGTCTCTCCATTATAAAAAAAAGTTTCATTAATAATCAATTAGTAACCAAAAATATTAATCATTTTAATGACTAATTCAGATACTAATTTAATTTACAACATAAAAAATAATTAACTATTAAAATAGTTATTATTAAAAATAAAAAATTATAATTAATTTTTAAATTGATTTTTAAAATTTAACTATTAAGATTTTAATTATCAAATGAAATTAATTATTAAACATCAGTTATTAATTTCTTTTTTATTACAAAATAAATTATTTTTAAATTAAAATTTAATTAATCAGTGACTAATTTAATAATTAATTATAATTTTTTATTTATAATAATAATTATTTTAGTAATTAATAAATTATTTTTTAAATTAGTATCTCTAACGATAAATACAAAGATTAATAACTTTTGATCCCTCCTAAAATCAGATATTAATGAAACATTTTTTTACTTTGCTTTTGCAATTAGACGTGTTTTCGTGAAATGGATGACTTACGCTACAAGGATTTATGATACGTGTCAAATAATACTAATAATAAGTTATATGCAAAATTTAACTTGGATTTAAGTATCTGGCAGACAAGAATGATAACATCACCACAAATGAACAAAAGTCTTCTTCCAAATTTATCAACAATGGGAGAAGAGAGGAAGAAAGAAGCAAGACTAAATGTTCGTGAATATTAGAAATAATTATTAAATAAAAATAATAAAATTAAATATTATATAAAAAAATATAAACATAAAACTTGAAATATTGAATCAAAAGTGGTATTATGAATTAGACCTAAAATATAGAAAGTAAAATATCTTTCAAACCAACATATTGAAAGAGGTTAGGATAATAAGTATAGTACCTTCAATTATTAAGGTTAATAAATTTATTTTTTCAAATTTAGAAATTAAAAATCAAATTTTTAATTTTAAGAACTAAACGAGAAAATAATTTGTATTATAAAATTAAAAGCACATTTAAATTTTAATTTAATATTTTAGCTGGTTAGCCATAAAATAATGATATATAGGATGGTGCTTTTCCGACCTAATATTATTAACCCGTCAAGATGCAATTTATTAACATTTACTTAAAATGATTCAATTTAAACCATAATTGAGTACTATATACATCTATGCAAATATTCTTTACATTACAAATTACAATTAATATTAGGTGATTGTTCGGATAACTTTTACTCTTACATAATTTTGATGTCCTTTTTTTAAGCATATATTTGTTTATTTTGATGTCTAAAAAAAATAATTAAGTCGACTATTATCGATATCCACAAAAAATAGTATAACTTACCAATCCCATTTTCAATTTGTATGCTTAATATGACACTCTGAGAACGGGAGAAAAAAACTATCTTTCGCATACTTGACTACACAACAATACTTAGTTTTTACATTATTAACTTTAATTCCTATACATATAACATTTCTTTTATTTATACAGTGAGAAAATGTTAAAAAATAATAATAACAGTGATTACATGAAAAAATAATGAATAATTTATAGTGTAATATGAATGATTTATAGCGTGATGTGTTATTGAAATACGTTTTCAGCTATTTGTATCAAAGATATTTATTTTATTTTTAATTTTAAAATATAATTAAAGGTAGAATAGGAATATACAATGCATGCATTCCAGAAAAAATTTCATTCTATACAGTGATTTTATATATATAATAATTTTTTTTCAATATAAGTGTGTTTTTTTTTTTCGTTTTTACTTTATGTAACAAAATACTTTAATGTGATTAACATTTTACTTTCTGTTAGATCACTATCATATCTACATTTTGTTTTGCAAAATAACAAACACATTTTATTAAAAATATTGGGAGATCAATAAAATTAGTATTATTAAATTGTATTGTGAAATTTAGTTTTTTTTTGTTATGGATATCAACTAATACATCTTTAATTTTAATTAGGTAGGAAAACCTTAATTCTATCACTGCAAAATTCATTGATTATTGTAAGAGATAAGTGATCCAAGCTCCAATTAGTGAAAACATTTTGATCTCAAAGCTAATAATCATCAATACCACATTAATCTTCAAAATCTTTGTAAAATATTTAAACCTTAAAGATAAAAGTAGATACACATTTGAACACAAATTTGATTATTACCGATTAAAACCAGAATTGGATCCTTCAACTGCAGATGAAGATGAATCCAATGAAGCTAAAGGAACACTGTCTTCTGAGTTCATCGGTGCAAAAACGCAGCCTTTAAGTCATCAACTGCGAAACTCTTCTTTATGAACAATGAAGCTTCAGATTTTCACCCAACTAAACCACTCTCAAAAATCCGCTTTCGCCGTGGTTTTCGTCATTCTCTTGCCAGTTTTCTTTCCCGATCTTTTCCAACCACTTGGTCGTGCCTCGCCGTCTATGTTCTCTGTAACTCTAATCTTCAACTTCTTTCAATTCCTTAAATTTTGACATATTAATTGTGACTTTTATGTGGGAAAATTGAAAGAAAGAAACACCGAATTTGATTTGATGAAGAACCAATTTTGATGAACTGACATTGCAGGAATGGATTGCTCCGAGGCCTATGCACGTGGATTTGCTAGATGGTGCTTTGCAACACCAAACTGTGAGTACAAGTACACGTTAATCATAATTATGTTTAAATGCTAAAGATTAGGTTGATTTTGACATGTTTTTTTTGTGTATCTAGCTTTTTCAAGATTAACATTTTTTTTTATTGTTTTCAGTCTGTTGAACTTCAAACTAGTCTCTGGTCTCCCTTGCCCTTCCAAGGATGGAAACCCTGTACCGAGCGTCCGAAACCACCTTGTGAGTTTACATAGTATATTGAATTGATTTTTCTTTTAGACATTGGACATTTATTTATCTTGAAAATGAGGGCTGTATTGTATGTTACTTACTAGTTTTTGGTATTTTACATGTTTCTTTATGCTTATAATCTCTTGCAGCACTACCTGAAAAGTCAAGCGGTTATATACAGGTTTTCCTTGATGGAGGGTTGAACCAGCAGAAGATGGGGGTATGTGAATGATGATATTGTTTTGAAAGGGTATAATTTGATTAAAGAGTTAAAGTGGGGGGAAAAGGATAGTGTTCTATCATGCATTTCACTGGCATTTGCCTAAAATGTCAATTTGACCCTGTCTAACATCAGTCCCCCTTTTCTCTTTAAAAGATATGTGATGCTGTTGCTGTTGCTAAGATTTTGAATGCAACGTTGGTTGTCCCACATTTTGAAGTGAACCCTGTCTGGCAAGATTCAAGGTATATCCAGAGGGTCTGCTATTTTTTCAACCTTTATATGTTTAATTTCAAACTGGAAAGTTTCCGCTTAAGTGAAATTGTTGTGTTTCTGCAGTTCATTTGAAGATATATTTGATTTGGATCACTTTATTGATGCCCTCCGTGATGAAGTGTCCATAGTGGAGGAACCTCCTAGTGACTATTCTTGGAGCACAAGAGAGTACTATGCCACAGGCATAAGAGCTACTAGAATTAAAACTGCACCCCTTCATGCTACTGCTGATTGGTATATAGAAAATGTCTTGCCTGTACTTCGGAGGTGTGTACATAGCTTAAACTCAGATTCTGATGTGATCCTTCTTCCCACTCCCCATCTTCCCCTACTGGACTTGGGTTTTACCACTATAATCATTGCTTTTCCTGGTTTGTTTTTTTTTGTCATTAGATGACTTCTGTTTTCTGTAATTGTGAATTAAAAACTTTTGATACTAGTTATCAGAGGGTTTTTCAAAATGCAATTGATAGGTGCTATTTTTCTGTAGTACGAATCTATGGTGCACTAGAAAGTTTGATAGAATGAGGGATAAAAGGAACAAAATGTTCAGAGAGGGTCTGGAGAATTTGTGAGAATTATATTTATGGAAAATTAAAGGCTGAATGAATGAACTAGTTTTGCAATGCAATCCAGGGAGATTTCATTTATGGGTTTAGAATTAGGGAGGGAGCTGATCGTAACTAATCTACCTAATAGGTACAGTAACAATTTAGCCGACTCAGCACAAGTCTAGTATAACAGACTTTATTAGTTACCATGGTACTTATGCTAATATTCCCCCTCACCTCTATGGAATAGACTATGAGGAGACGTTGTCCTAGTAGCAAAGATGACTATGGTAAGGATTTCTGTTTCCCTAGCCACCCTTTTTGGCTGGGATTTGAAGCATTTTGATGTTAAAAATACTTTACTTAGTAGTTAGTAGGGATCTAGAAGAGGAAATCTACATGAAGATTCCTCAATGATTCAATACTCACGGTGAAAAGAGCAGGTGTGGCTCAGGAAGGCTTTGTATGGTTTCAAACCATCTCCTCGCACATAGTCTGGAAGATTCACCTAGTTTATGACATCCCTAGGATACAATAGAATCAAGGTCGTCATACTCTTTTTATAGAGCACTCCCCTGATGGCAAAGTCACTCTTCTGCTGATATATCTAGATGATATGATCATCCTAGGTGATGATTAGATAGAAGAATGGGATCTGAAGAAGAAGCTGAAAACCTAGTTTGAAATGAAGGAGTTGGAAAAGCTAAAGTACTTCTCTCTCTGGTGAAGATTGCTATTCCAAAAGGGGTATCTTTATCTCCTAAAGGGAGTATATACTTGATCTTCTCAAAGAAATAAGGCAATTTAGATGTAAGACATCTGAAGTACCAACTTGACACAAGATTAGAAGTTAAGAAAGTCCAACAAAAGAAAAGTCACAATACTAGAGATTGGTGGGCAATTTGTTAGTGTGGGAAGCCAATTTATGCATGATCCCAATGAAAGGCACCTGCAGAAAGTTCGATAGAATCCTTCAATATTTGAAGGCAAGTCTAGGAAAAAGGATTTTTTGTTCAAGGAAAGAGGTCACACTGTCCATAAAGGTACTTATAAATACAGATTAAGGTAGGTCAGTTGTAGATAAAAATGTCCACCTCCAAATATTGTATGTTTCTGGAAGCAAATCTTGTATCATGGAGGGATAAGAAGCAAAATGCAGTTTAGGTCTAGTGCTAGTGCAGGATTTTCAGCGGAGACATGATATTTGTGAGCTGTTATGGATGAAGATTATTCTTGATGACGTGAAAGTAAAAGTTAAAGGACTTTTGAGACTGTTTTGTGGAAACAATTCAACTATTACTGTTGTCCATAATCCAATCCAGCATGACAAGACAAAACACATAATGGTTGATAGATGCTTCATCAAAGAAAAATTAGACTGTGGTCTTTAGTCACGAACAACTCATGTTCGTATGGGCCTCCAATTGGTAGACATGTTCACCAAAGGATTCCCTTTAAGAAGTTTAAAGGGGCTTATTGGCAAGTTGGGAACGATTAATATCCATTCCCAACTTGAGAGGGGAGTGTTAAAAATATAATTGATATGTATAGAAAAATTATCTTTTAGATTAGTTTATCTCAATATAAGATAAACCAAAAGATAGTCATTTTATTTTTTATGCCCATTGATGAAAGATAAAAATTTTATTTGTATATATATATGGATAGCATCTTCGAACCCTAAGATTTTTTTTTCCAACTATTTTCATGAGCAGTAAACCTATGTAGCAAGCATGAACCTTCGACTTTCACTGGAGCCATAAACCATTCAATGTCTTCCTATAGATATACTGTTTACATAAATATCTATTTTCAATTGTTGTAGATTTTCTGGTTGATACAGTTATGGAATTGCTGCTATTGCACCATTTTCTCATCGCTTGACATTCAACAACCTGCCATCAGACATACAGCGCCTCCGTTGCAAGGTCAACTTTGAAGCACTGATCTTTGTTCCACATATCAAGGAATTAGGAGATGCCATTATTCATCGTCTGCGCCACACTTCTGTTGTCAACCAAGCTGAAGTGAAAGACTTTCCACTGGAGGAAACTGACATGGTTGGAAAACAGCAAACTGGAAAGTTTGTTGTGTTGCATCTGCGTTTTGACAAAGTACAGTTTTCCTTTTGGTCTGAGTCGTATATTATGAGTCGAAGCTTATGCTTGTAGCTTCCTAAAATTCTAGGTCACTTGTCATTCTAATTCAGTTATTGCATTGAGGACACAATCTTTTATGCTGTGTATAGGTTGATAATTAAATAACAGGTATTAGACTAACTGCTTTATTTTTTGCACTTTTATGTAATATGATTCATTCAAATATCCTTAACACGTAAATATTTTTCCTGTGTTAATGTAATTGTTGTTACACGCATTTGAATAATGAAATGATAGTCCATGCTTCTCTATTATAGTTACCAATAATGCATGCTCATATATTGAAATTGTGTTGACTCTGCTGTGTACAACTTTTAGGGCAATTATGGCTTCAAGGAACTATATATTTATGTTGCCTGTATGTGTGCGACGTGGATGTCTGAGTATGTTTCCTATATTTAAATTATGATTCAACCTTCTGTAGTTGACACTACTAGTTAACATATTTCTATTGAACAAAAGGGGTGATTATGTTATTAAGCCCTTTAAATTAACTGCAAGGAGGTGCATATTTCATCTCGAATTTTCCATGTAACCTTGTACTTCAACAACGAAGTCTTGTCCCAATAGGTGAGGTCACTTGACTCCAATCAACTTGGTTGAAGAGAAAATGAAGAGACATTATTTACCATGAGTTCCTTTGTAACCAATTCTTCCAATGTCCTTGACCACCCTCTCATTCTTCCTTTTCATAGGACTAAGAATGGGAGATTCATAAAAGAATGACTTGGAATCGGTATGGAGTGGGGAAAATCTAAAGGATTGTGGGGTTAGTCGGCTGTTAAGAGAAAATTAGGCTTGATTAGTGCTTGTTTTTTGGGTGTCACGGATCCTGTTATTATTTTTTCTGTGTTCTTGTCCATCTTTGTTTCTGCAATTTCAGAGTGTTATCATTGAGTTCTTGTACCTAAGATCCTATATCTATTGCCTTTGTCATCATTACATATCTTAGTCCTTAACACTTTGATTCCAAATTGCCCATGCAGGATATGGCTGCTCATTCTGCCTGTGATTTTGGTGGAGGTAAAGCTGAGAAGCTTGCTCTAGCAAAGTACCGGCAGGTGCTTTGGCAGGGAAGGGTATTAAACTCTCAATTCACCGATGAAGAGTTGAGAAGTCAGGGACGCTGCCCACTGACTCCTGAAGAAATTGGATTGCTCCTGGCAGCTTTGGGTTTCAATAATAGAACACGGCTTTATCTCGCTTCCCACAAGGTTTGTTAACGACATATGATGGGAAAGGCTTGTGATTACACATAGATTTCATTCTGATATTTTTAATGATGCATAATGATTAACAATCTAATAATACCTTCTGATACTTTCACCGATTGGCACTATTCTTTCAGGTTTATGGTGGAGAAGCTAGGCTAGCAACTTTAAGCAAGTTATTTCCTCTTATGGAAGATAAGAAGAGCCTAGCTTCCACAGAGGAACTGGCCAGAGTTAAAGGAAAGGCATCACTGTTAGCTTCTGTTGATTACTATGTCAGCATGCACAGTGACATCTTCATTTCTGCTTCTCCTGGCAATATGCACAATGCTCTGGTAAAAGAATCATCGTTGAATATTCTATTTCAAACTGCACTGTCATAAATAATTTGTTGCATAACAACTTAGTTTAAAAGAACCTAGCTATATTTGTTCTGTATTGGTGCAAGAGTTGAATTAAATTCCCAAAATGTTTTGCTTCTTTAGGTGGCTCATCGTGCTTATATGAATCTGAAGACTATCAGACCAAGCATGGGATTATTGGGGAATCTATTTCATAATAAAAGCATAAGCTGGCCAGAATTTCAACGAGCAGTTCTTGATGGACACAAGAACAGACAAGGGCAGATAAGATTAAGGAAGGAGAAGCAATCAATTTATACGTATCCTGCTCCTGATTGCATGTGTAGAGAGTAATGTAAACAAGTTTTGGAAGTTATAAATTGATCTTTAGTTTTATTACAATTCTGGTATATTTAGTTTCTGCAAAATTCATTTGTCTCTTTCAAGTCTTAATTGCAGAGATGTTCCAGTAGTTTTCGAATTCGTGCAATTAAGGTATTGTTCTTCTGTTCTTTACCGATGGGAAGTTGGGTCTTTAAATTTCTCAATTTTTTTAAAATTATTTATTATCTATATTTTTTAATTTTGAAACCAGTTAAATGTGAAAACATTTTTGTACTATATTTGAATGTTATAATATAATCAAATTTATTGGTAGTGAAATTGTTTTTTTGAGCTTTATTTTAATGATTTTTATATTCTTTAATAAATTTTCATATTTTAAATTTATATGTTAATTATCTTTTCAATGAAATATCTATTTAAATGATTGTTTTTTTCTGTTAAAGTAATGGTTTTTTCTTGTTTTTTTTTTCTTTTCTAATAAACTTTTTGTGGAACGAGAAATGATGGATGTGTTTTGAAATATAAATTTAGTTGAAATCTTAATTATATAATTTATATAATGATGTCTAATATGGGTTTACTAAAAAAGTTATCATAAAATTATAATGAATATTAATACAATGAAACGATGTTAAATTGCTATTATAACAGTTATTTTATTTGTAATTGTTGTCTTGGTATGTTTTTACTAATTATAATAGTTTCTCTCATTATTTATCAATTTCCACTTAATAATGTTATATTTTTAGTCTTTAAATTTGTACGCTGAAATTGGAAGTTTTTTCATCTTTTATATTTTAGTTTATAAACTTTACCAATAAATAAATATATTTTAATTTAATGGCGTTAACTATTTTTAATGTGTTAATATTATCAAATTAACATTTAAATTAAAATATGTAAAATATTTATAAACAACTCAAATATCAATTTACAAATTAAAAAAATTTCTTTCGTTTTGATCTTTATATATATATATATATATATATATATATATATATATATATATATATAATTGAATTTTTTTTTCAATTAAATTGACCTTAAAATCATTTTGAAATATTACATGTCGGAATTTAAATTTGTTATGGGTTAAATTTGGATTATTTTCTATCTTGAAATACATGATATTTTTCAAGTAATAGATGATGACCAATTGAACCGAAGAAACCATATTAAATTTTTTATAAAAATAAAAAAATAAAAAACTTATATAAAAGCACCAAATTACTAAATAAGTCTTTAGAAAACAACTAATCTTATTCACTTCTTGAGTAATGCAAAACCTTTGATGTTTTACGTTACATAAAATCCTATCTCAAACAAGCACCTGTTACGGATTATCTAAGAAAAAAACATTGATTGCTGGATGTTCACACTCAATATAAAACCTTTGATATAAAACCCTATTTCAAAACAAGCACCCGTTTCGGATTATCCAAAGAAAAAAAAACATGGCCCTAGCTATTTTTCTTTTGTGTCTATCACACACTTTATAAACCATTAACAACTCTGGCTTAAGAACCATGGCTCAGGGCAGGGAACTCTTACTTATCTTTTGCTCCAAGAGCAAACACACTAGATGTGACAAAACAAGGGGAATCAGAGGACTCGACCCTTTCTTTGTATCTTAACATTAGAAGTCCATTAGTTTTTTTTTTTTTTTTTTTTTTTTTTTAAATATACTTAAAATTTATTTTTTTTTATTTTTATTTTATTTTAAAAATTTAAC
>Ga0214544_1004545_pt1 | contig 27793 bp, 13 predicted proteins | sample CNSS3metaG_FD_160074 | JGI IMG/M metagenome (GOLD analysis project Ga0214544, IMG submission 160074) | Root nodule microbial communities from cowpea collected in UCLA plant growth center, Los Angeles, California, USA - CNSS3 | ecosystem: Host-associated > Plants > Roots > Nodule | place: USA...
TATTAATGAAGAGGATGTTAAATTGTAGTTGCATGAGAGCATAGTTGGTGAATTCTAACCCCGGCAATATCAAGTCATATCATTTCTAATCTTTTCCATTCACTAAGTGCCTTTAACTTCCAAAGTTTAATTTTAATTATTTATGCAAAGTTTAACTTCATACGCTGAAACTCAAAATATGGATTTATTCATTAGTTTAAATTAGTCACTAATTACGCAATTAATTAGTATACACGAGTCTCTTGGGAAACGATATCCCGGTCTTACCGGTTACTACTTGGGCGACTTGGTACACTTGCCAAAGTCATAACACCTCTTCTACATCATAGATAACTTTGGCAATCTTTCTAAGTCATGAATACCATAAACATCAATATCTTCAAATATAAAATGAAAGGAAATCAAACATGTGGGCGTGTGAAGAAATGGACTTGTCCAGGATCTGAGACATTAGATGAAAAAAGCTCATTTTGAAATTTTGATCATCCAGACCAAACGAACTGCAACATTATGAACATTGCACATACAACTTCCATCAGATTAAAGCAAATTATATTATGATAAGTTTCAACATCCATCATATTTAACCTCATAATTTTAGACTGCAGCAATTAGAACATTGATTTTTCCATACTTCCTAGTGCCTAGTTTGTAACAATTATATGTATACAGAGTTGATATTCCAAATTTAATTATAGCATCTGGCTTTAATAAGGTTGGTGCATGCATGTGCTATCGTTCAATAGAGAGCAAACATTGCAAAGTTTTAACCTAGGTGGTTTGTGAATTGAAATAAGCTCCAAGAACGGTATAACAATATTGGCATCTATTTTATAAAGAAATGTTTTAAGGAGAGAAATAATGAGCCTACCTTGTGTACTAAACACTAGGGTTTGAATGATATTTCAATGGTTTACAAGCACAAATACCTCTGGTTTCTTAATATAATGCTTTGAGTGGTGACCATATAAAATGGCAAATGCTCCATGTGCATCAATAACTCACTAAAATACAAGAATTGGAACCCCGTTGCGGCCTCATGGCAGCTTGCTTACTTTCCACATGTTGATATGATACTAAACTTTAACCAGAAGATATATATTTTCTACAGAAATGACATACCATATTTCAATGGCTCAAAGTTTGTCATACTTTCATAAATTTCTGCAGAAACTACAAGATCATGGAGAAGAGAATACCACCTATCATGTACCTTTGATATTATATTTTTGAGAAAATTGCATTGCACCTTTGATAAGTGACTCTAGCGAGGCACCAACCTACAAATTAAAAACTAAACATTAACTTAAACACTAAAACACAAATCCTCAACTATTCTCCAAAAATAAAAAGAAAAACTGTTTGTTCTACTTAACACTGCAATACAATTTTTTTGAAAGAACCAACAATTTCTAGCACTTAATAATAAGCACTCACCCCAAATCCAAAGAATATGATTAATGTAAAAATTAGTTGTCCAGAACAAATAATAATCAAATATAGCAAACGAATTTTAGATCTACAACTCACGTGTTTTTAATCGACAAACTTCCTTGGTGGAAGTTCTTCCATTTGTTTTCCCAATTTACTTTCCCTTCACCAATTCAGTATCTACAAAGAGCAAAAAAAGAGCAACAAATCATAAACACCCTTAGTTATGGGATGTAGGTACCTAAACACCAAGCAACCACTAAATTTCATTCAACAACATTAAGAAAAAAAAAATTCAAAAAGAATGAAATAAAGAATCTAAAATTCAAACACTAAAAAGATAAGCTGGAAACTAACACGACAATAAATTAATGAATTCAATAAACCTCATATTGCCAATAGAGGAAGAAGCAATTGTTGATCCACAACTAAAGATCTCAACTTCTAAAATTTTTCGTCACCACATGCTCCAGTTCCTCACCAACGTCATTCAGCTTCTCAAATGAAAAACACTAAAACACTATTCTCCAGTGACTAATTTTTAATTAAAAAAAAGCCTCGACGAAAAATAATAAACAATGTAGACGTGAATTTCACGGTTTGGTTTACATACGATTACTATTATTTGTAAGAGAAATTTTGAGGGTATTGATATACATGCAACAAAAAAAGTATAAGCAAGAGAAGGACTTTAGATTGAAATTAGAGGGAAATGAATTTGGAAAAAGTAGCAGAATACAGAGAATGAAAGAGGAAAAGAGAAATGAAATGGATATAGATAGGAAATTGAAAGCGAATAGAAGGAGAAATGGAAAACCTCAACAACGTTCTTGAGCTTTCCCCGAAACCAATACAAAATGTCAGTGATTGAAATTAGGGATTAAGAGAAGTTGAAACTTAAAAAAAAAATGATTCGAAAAGAAAAATATCTAATATCTTACAAGAAGGAAAAATCATCATAAAAAACAAGAAAAACACTTAGAAAAAGAAAAATGCGTGAAGAGAAGAGATGGCTTACAAGAATGGCTACCACGATAGAGGATGGATTCGTAGAAGAAAAGATACTTTCCAGCATAAGAGAAAATGACGTACGAAAAGAATAAAATCAACTTTGTAAAATTTTCTATGATGGAGATGCGCCAATTAACTGATTTACCTACCAAATCCCAAATACTTTTGCCATAAAAATAACAATTATTTAAAAATACATGTTAAAATATCTCGTCGGTTTTTAACCAACTGTAAATACTATATAAATTTTTAAAATTCTTTTAATATGGTGGCATTTTAATAAACTGCCGCTAAATTAATGGCACTAAAAACCATTTTTTCGGTAGTGTATGTTTTTTATCCCTGAAATTTTAGTGAAATTTGAACTTAGTCCCTTTTCGAAATTTTTGACCAATTTAGTCCTTTATCTGTAGAAATGCGTGGATTTAGTCCTTTTAACCAAATTTTGGTAAATTTATCTGACATTTCAAGCGCATTTTATGATAGTATTTGAAAATTTTACATCGTTTGACACATTTTCATTTCAATATCAACTCAAATATTATCATAAAACATATTTTAAATATCATATAAACTTAACAAAATTTAATTAAAATGATTAAATTCAGGACCAAATTAGGTCAAAATTTTAAAGAGAAACTAATTTCAATTTTCACTGAAAGTTAAGGATAAAAACATATTTAATCCTATATTTTTTATAATAAAAAATATTAATTATAAAGAAAAAAACCGGTCCATGTGTATGCATTGTACCAAACTAGTGATACAATAAATCATAAATATTAGGGTTACATGAACAACATTGTTGCTATTGCTTGATTAAAAGAGTCTCTAAGCAAGTCACGAAGGAAAAACACAACTCAATATTATAGATTTAGGACTAGACACCGTATATAAAAACATAACCATATAAACACACAAAAAAATAAATATATATATATATATATATATATATATATATATATATATACACACGCGCGCGTAGAAGCACTCCTTTGTATTCTTTGTCTTGAACTTTTCTCTTTTAATGTTATGTATGGCTGGCTGAACAAAGCAATAAAGCTTTTGATGAAAAATCATGAGATCCGCCTAATCTGCTCCATTCACAGAAGTGAATGCAACAATAAATATTATGAATTTATTTCATGCCTTTGTATGGCTGAACAAAGCAATGAACTTTTGATAGAAAATCATGAAACATGTCCAAATTGGTTATGCTTCATTTCCAGAAGTGAATGCAGCAACATTTGATTTATATTTTCATGATCATGATAGTGATATTGATTATGGACATAGTTATAAAGAAAATTTTAAAGCCACATTTTATCACCAGAAGTGACACAATAATGTGAAAAAGGGAAAAGGAAAAAATGTGAAAATATTGACAAAAAGATGAAAGTATATATTATCATTACGGTGGTAAAGGTCATTTGAGTTGTACTCATTGTACACCAAAGCATCTTACAAATAATGAGAAGAACATATAAACACACTTTGCTTATGAAGATGGTGATTCTGATTATGACCATATGGATACTACTCATCTTGATATTATTATTTTCTTTGCTAAAACAAATGGAAGCATTGATCACCTCATTGATTATAAGAGTGTTAAAAAAATCATATTGATATTTACGTTTATATGAAGAACGAATGTTGACACTAGTACCAAAGATTATGTGTCTTATTGATAATACAACAATTTATACAATTATCAAGAGTAATAAATTCTTCTCTTGTTTGATAATGCGAGACATAAATGTTAGTATTATTTATAATACTACAAATATATTTGAAGGCTCTAGAAGAGCTATTATACTTCTATCAAGAAGTTGAATAGAAACTTATTAACTTTCAAGGATATTATTTCATAACACGCCTGAAGCATGGTAGGCTTGTTAGTTCCAAAGACACGTTTGAAGCGTGGTAGGCCTATTGGTTCCAAAGATAAAAACTCTTGAATGAGAAAAGGGAGCTAAAATGCAAGATGACCTAATCGAAAAGGTGGAAATCCCAAAAGAGTCATTTGACATAATTAATGGTTCAGTTTCAGAAGAACCTCAAGTACCTGAAATGGTTGAAAATGATGAGATCTCAATAAATTATGTCATGAATCATATAATATGGAACCAAAATAAAGTCAACATTGATGAAACTTTTACATATAATATAGCGATGAATGCTATGAATGACAACGAGCATCAATAACCAATGATCATTGAAGATTGTCGACAAAGACATGATTGGCCAAAATGAAAATATGCAAAGAAGCATAATTGCTTACCAAATGAAAGATTTTTGGACCTATAGTTCACACACTTGAAGGTGTGAAACCTGTTGGGTACATATGGATTTTTGGGCAAAAATAAAATAAAGAATGATGAGATACAAAGCACAATTGGTTACTCAAGGCTGTTCACAAAACCTTGTATTGATTTGTGAAAAAACATATTCACTATTATTGGATACAACAACATTGTAATATTCGATTATCCTAAGTGCACAACAAGGTTTGCATTTACATCTAATGGATTATGTTACAACCTATTCGTACGGTTCTTTTGAGAATCATATTTATATGAAAATCCCTGAAGGATTTTATTTGCCTAACAATGCAAATTTTAAAGAGGATTATTCAGTAAAATTGAATAAGTCCCTTTATGAATTGAAACAATCAAGACGTGTGTGGTATAATCGTCTTAGTGAGTACTTGTTAAAGGAAGGGTATAAAAATGACCCTATTTCTCCTTGTATTTATATGAAAAAAATCTGAAAAATGAATTTGCCATAATTATTGTTTATGTAGATGACATAAACATCGTTAGAACTCCTAATGAGTTCACAAAGGCAATTGATTACTCAAAGAAATAATTTGAGATGAATGATCTTTGAAGGGCAAAGTCTTATTTGAAATTAGAAATTGAGTATTTAAATAAAGGTGTTTTTATACGTCAAGAGGCTTATATAATTAAGGTGCTTAAAATGTTCTAAAGGGACAACTCATGTCTATTATACACTTCAATAGTTGTGAGGTCGTTAGATGTTGATAAAGACTCTTCTTAGACCTCAAGAAAATGATGAAGATCTTATTGGTCCAGAAGCACCATATCTTAGTGTCATAGAAACACTGATGTATCTTCCTAATTATACTCGATCTAATATTGCATTTGCTGTAAATTTGTTAAGCAAGATATAGTTCTTCAACTACAAGAAGAAAATGGTTTGAAGTAAAACATATACTTCGTTACTTTAAGAGTACTACAAATATGAGCTTCTTCCATCCAAATGATTCAGATTCAGACCAATGGGTTATGTATATGCATGTTATTTTACATATTCTCACAATGTCACAATGGTTGATCACAAACAAGATGTTTGTTCACATGTGGTAGCATAATGGTTTCATGAAGGTATATGAAACAAACCATAGTAGCAACATCGTCTAATCATACAGAATTATGAGGAAAGTTGTGAATATGTTTGGTTAAGGTTTATAATTCAACATGTGCAAAAAACTTGGGACTATCCCTGACAAAGATGGAATCAACAACCATATATGAAGATAATAGTGTATTGTTCAATTGAAAGGATGATATAGATATCCAAAAATTCATTCATGTGAAAATATGACAAGTTTATTTATGAATTTTTTGCCAAGAAGAACTTTTGAGCAAATGATTCACAAGTTCGGACTCCGTTACTTTAATGATGTAAGTTTACACGAGGGGTAGAAATAAAATATGTGATGAACAATATTGTATTAAAGAATACAAAATGTTGTACTCTTTTTCCTTCAGTTTTTTTTTTATCCCAAAGGGTTTTTTCTAGTAAGGTTTTAACGAGGCACATTCTTTTATCAATGGACACTCAAGGGGGAGTGTTATGAATTAATGATTATCCATTAATTTGATACATTTACTCATATGATTGATACTCATATGATTCATTACTCTTTATATAAATATTTATATTAACTATTAACTACGTTGGTTTGTTTTCTTTATGGAGTACATGTTGTATCTATAAATAGGACTCTTTCTATGAATAATAATATACAGATGATTTGCTCCCTATTCTCTTATTATCTATTCTCTATTGTTTCTTCTCTTCTATATTATCTATTGTTCTTTCCGCTTTATTTTATAACACTAAAATATTAAATGAATTTTGAACTTAACAATTATTAATATATTTTAATTTAATTCAAAGAACAAAAATATCCATAATAGTTATATATTTATAATTGATAATTTTTTTTATTACACACAAAAATGTTAAAAAATAATTAAATAATAAATGTATTTTAATATTGTTAAAAATTAAAATATAATTAAACGTAATTTTTTTAAAATTAATAGAAAATAAAATATTATTTATTTTTTAAATTAAAAAATAATTAACATAATATTGTCTATATTAAAAAAATAAATAATATTTTATTTTATGTTAATTCTTTTTATATTTAATTATATTTTAATTTTTACCGACATTAAAATATTATTATTTTATTATTATTTTTAAATGAAATAAAAATACATAAATAATTACTAAAATTATAATTCATATAATATATTTATCTATAAATTTTTACAAAATTTAATATTCATTAATTAGACCTCTTAAACGGTAATCTTAAACATTTATCAGCATTCTCGATAATAATTTCATAATTGCACTTGAAAAACCTTATTTTAGATTAGGATGATCCTCTGACAATATTTTGAAGGGCTTAATGCTCATTGTTTAATAAATTTCATCAAACAATTAAAATCGCCCTTAAATAATCTAAGATTTCACCACTAAGGCACTAATGTCAAATTGTATCAGTGGATAGTTAAATTAAAAGAGCAATTGAAACTATTAATTGAGGATAAAAGTGAATTATATGACAAATTTCATTCAAGTCGAGTCGAACTTTGATATCTTTTAAGTTTTAATCATCTATAATAATATATAAGGATTTTTTCTTTTTGTATTTATATTTTATAATACTAATTTTATTTTCTATAATATAATTATTTATTAAATTTTTTAAAATTAATGGTTATTTTTATTTATTTTTTACAAAACTGTTTATCTTTTTTTCTTTTCTTTATTCATCAACAATTAATTTTTTTATTCATTTCACTTTATTTTATATATTAACTTAATAATATTATACTATTATCACCAATTCTATAAAATACGTATACATAAATACAATAATGTATGTGTACACTAGTGTATATATATATATATATATATATATATATATATATATATATATATATATATATATATATTATATTGTTATTTTTATTAAAATCTTTCCAATTATTATCTTTTCTTGTAATTTCAAATTCAATTTTTTTTATAAATTATTCTCTTTCTAATTAAATAATTGTATAACAAGTTTACGTGACTAGTTGTACTTTAATATATTAACAACTTGATAATTTAGTGTGTTTATCAAATAATTGTCAAGTTAACTACATTTATCCGTTAAAAAAAAAAATCCAAGTTTTTACAAATAATAAAACAGATTTGAGATTAATTTAACAACATGAGACGAATTATAATATTAAACCTTTAATTTATCAAAATAAGTATTTTCGTTTAATCTTTGATCTGGTCTGTATATGTGGAAAGAAAATTATAACATTATTTTTATTTTTTAGAAGGAAAAAGAAAACAGTTTATTTCATGAAAAAAATAGTCACAGCTTACATTAATAATATCGCCTGTCTTAAAAGTCCATCTAGCTTTCTAACCTTCTTCTCTTGTAGGTCATGTTAGATCTCCGCACTGTAATTTAATCATTCAAGTTGAAACTTTCCCTGGTGTTTCCGTTTGTGGGTCTTTCATCTCTCACCATGGCCACCGGAGTGAACAGAAAAATTTCTGCTGCATCAGCTCGAGCTCACACCAGGAGGGCAAAGAAATCCAATTCCTCACAACTCCCATCAGGTCCCTTTTCGCAATTCCTTTCAACTTTTCATCACACTTTCATTTCTATCGAATTTCAAGTTATAAAAACTATCTGGGTCGTGCTGCATCTTTTGTTAGACCTGAGAATGATAAGCCTTTCCTAGCATTTTGTTTTAATTGGGGTGAAGAATTCTGGTTTTTTATGGTATAGATGATGTAGATTGCTTTGTTTGGACACCTAAATTGAACCCTTCATTATGTTTCAACTTAATAGTTATTGCTTGCATTGAACCTGGACAGTTATTAGTTGCTTATAATTTTTATATTCCTTTCCTCGTGTATGCATATAATTTTATAGTTAAGTTTAATTTTTATGTACTGGCAGTATAAAACCTGTTGCAGGATTAACCAATCTGAGGTATTTCTAGATATAACCTCGAAAATATCTATTATAAAAGATAAATTGTACCGTACGTACATGCTAAATTGGTAATTGTTCGTGTAAATAAATATTTACAACGACTATGTATTGTGGTTAGATTCTTGTTAGTTATCAATGGAGTTGGTCATTTTTTATTTTTCTCATTTCTATTCTTTAGTAAGACACTAATTTATTAGTAAGCTGAAGTTGATGGGATTAATGGTAGGAGGAGTCTAACCTAAGCATTTGTAAGTAACTTGCTTTGATTATTGCCAACTGAATCAACCCTTGTTGGCATAAGAGATTTATAGCTAGTCTTGCCTGTATTGGAGCATAGGGTAATTAATAAGTTTATTTTGGCATTCTTATGCTTGACTTGTTGACTGCAAATTGTTTCTTAATCTTTTTGCTTTAACTTGTATTTATCTGCTTTTTCAATTTGGCATCTCAATCTATCAGGAATTCTTGGAACAGCACTAGCAGTGTTGTTTATCGGGTTTCTAGCATGGGCTTATAAGGTTATTCAACCTCCCCCTCCCAAGATATGTGGCACCCCTGATGGACCGCCTATAACAGCACCAAGAATCAAATTAAGAGATGGAAGGCATTTGGCATACAAAGAGAATGGTGTTCCAAAAGATGAAGCCGTTTACAAAATCATCTATGTTCATGGTTTTGACAATTGCAGGCATGATGCCGTGCTTGCTGAAAAACTATCACCTGTAATTACCGATATTACATTTCTCTTCCTTTCATAGCATTCTCTAATATCTTTTGTTGTTTGTACTATTATATTTAAGATGGATTTTTCCAGGGTATTGCTGAGGAGATGGGGATCTACATTCTCTCTTTTGACAGACCTGGTTATGGGGAAAGTGATCCTGATCCAAATCGTACATTAAAAAGCATTGCTTTAGATATAGAAGAGCTTGCAGATCAGCTAATGTTGGGGTCCAAATTCTATGTAGCGGGATTCTCTATGGGTGGACAAATTGTTTGGAACTGTGTTAAATACATACCTCACAGGTATGACTTATTCAGGATGTTTTTAGTTTTGTAAGCACAAGTTGTTTCAAAACATTTCACTAATAATATTTCTTTTTGCATTATTAGCTGTTTTGTTGTGTTCACGTATGCTTGCTTTCATATACATGTTACTGGTGTGAGATACATACAGCTGTCAACCTCTGTTCAAAACTATTTTTTCAATGCTGACAGGTTGGAAGGCGTGGTACTCATTGCCCCAGTTATCAACTACTGGTGGCCTGGTTTTCCTGCAAACTTAACTACGGAAGCCTATCGCCAACAAAACATACAAGACCAATGGGCCCTTCGTGTTGCCCACTACGCGCCGTGGCTAACTTACTGGTGGAACACTCAACAGTGGTTCCCTGGATCTGGTGTAATTTCTGGGAGTCCACATATCTTTTCTCGTGAAGACAAGGAAATTCTGGCTAAGATGTCCCATACCCATAGAAAAAGTTATGCAGTAAGTATCCAACATCTATGTGATTACAAAATTGTGGTTTTTTGCTGAATGCAGTTCACTTTGGGATGTTGACTTCCAAGTTCCAACAGAAAGTGTTTTTTAAGTTTTTCTAATTGTTTAATTTTTCATGTGAACTTTTGCATTATTTTAAGCTGGTCGTATACAATTCTCACCGCCTGATTTTTCTGAATTCTCTGTACTCGTACTCCGTGTTTTTGTTTTTGATGTTATACTGATAAAAGTAGTTTCATGGCTCTTGGAATTAATAGCGACAACAGTTTGTCTTTGGTTACAGATATTAAGATATATTTTAGACAAAAATATAGACAGGACAGGAGTATTTAAACTCTGATCATTATTGATACATTATGTTGGTATCAATTTGGAATAGACAACATTTATAGGCAAGCATTAGGATTCTAAACAATACCATTTTTTATAATAGAAATATTTGGTTTAATTCATGCTATTCATGAATGGACAGTCGTTGGAAAAATGCCTGAAAATTCACTGCTAAAGTTTTACAAACTTTTTTTGTTTCTTTTGTGCTGCTTTACATATATAGAATATATAGCTATTCAAGTGTTAACCTTGTATAATTGTTAACTATAGTTTGACGCATTTTGTAATAATCAATCAAATAACATTGATTTATGATGGAAAAACTTAGCCTTTATCCACGAATAGCACAGAATAAAATCACTGGTTAAAACTTGATATCTGTTTACATGATAAATCTTCCAATTTAAAGTATAGTACATGGTTTGCAAAAGAAATATTCTGAAACAATTTGTTATCAGAGAAGCAAAAAGAACTTTGTTGCTTCAGGCTTTGGGGCATTGCTCCTTTTGGATAACTACGATCCTTGTTCTGTTATCTTCAAAATTACCTAAGCAACAGGCAATTGTTAGAGCACGTTTCCACTGTGACCTGTTTAACTTGGCATAGCAGTTAAATCAATCTTCATGTTATTAATTTTCGTTTGTTACTCTTCTCCCTGCATCCATGAATAACTTCCCCCATTGTTTTCATGTATAATGTCTTAAAAGAGTTGTCTTGATATTTGTGATTGATCACAGTAACTAAGTTAATTTTGAAGGCTCCATTGTAATTATGGGATGTGGAAATTCTACAACGTTATTTCCTTGTTGAAGCACCGCACAGTGACATCATTGGATCAATGTAGTTTATCCAGAACACTGTGAAAAGACGTTTATTTTGTATGATAGTGTTGAACCAAGACAAGTTATTCCTTGTTTACACTGTTTCACTTGATAATGCTTCGTTAGCATGTCCTTTTGTTTTGATATTTAATTTCACAGTCATACATCTATGGTAAACCAAGTTTTCACTTCTATAAGCAACCCTTGTGGAAAGCTTTCAAATTTCATCCACTCATAAGAACTTATTCTGGAATTTGGTTCATTTGAAAAGTGGTTGATTACCGAGCCATTGAATTTGATTAGCCTCATTTTAACTGAGCATGTTCTACTGTGTAATCTCTTAGTTTCTTACTTCAATTCGTGATAGAAATTTATAAAGTTGTTTTTGTGTTGCTTCCATAGGCACAGATAAGACAGCAAGGTGATTATGAAAGCGTCCACCGTGACTTAAATATCGGATTCAGTAACTGGGAATACAGTCCCCTTGATCTTGAAAATCCATTTCCAAATAGTGAAGTTTCTGTTCATATTTGGCAAGGAGATGATGATGCAATGGTTTCAGTTACTCTGCAACGATACATAGTGCAAAAGCTTCCATGGATTATCTATCACGAAGTTCCAGGTTCTGGTCATTTGTTTCCTCTTGCTGATGGTATGAGTGACACCATCATTAAGAAACTTTTACGTGCGAAGTAGGCTTCTTCTATATTGATCACTGTCTATCTCAGATCAGTTTTGCATTTGACATCTCAGTTTTGGAGAATTCAAACTGTTGAAAAGAATGATGTATGATAAACTTTGACAAACATTGAGTGCACTTAATGGTAAGGAGAGATCCGGTTACTTAATAATTGTATGAACCTTGTTCTTTTATGTGGGAAGTTGTTTTACAGAAGCTGGTTTATTTCTCTAAAACCTCACTAAGTTATTCTCAAGTTGACACAATGGAAACATGAACATTGAGCAGTTTTTCCTTTGGCAAAATTCTTTTTTTGATGAGATGAATACTATGACGATGTTCATGATTGATAATTAGGTCCAAACTGCTATATTCTAAATATTGCTACTTACATAATCTTTCTCTGCAAAGTAATTGTCTTTATGGTTGGACGCGTTTGTCTTAAAAGTTGGACCATGTTAGCTTCTGCCATTTTAGTAATTGGTGTATAATATGTGAAAATAGAATGTATAGATTGCAAAACTCTGTTTTATAATGTGAATTATTCACTAAGTTGATTGATTTTTAGAATAACTATCTCGAAAGTGATACTTACAATGCTTTTACTTGATTGAAAGCAGCGACAACGACAACGACATGGTACAGGGAGAGAAAAGGCATTTTAATGTTTTTGTTTTGAACATGGAAATGCAGATTGTAATCATGGGTGCAGGACGCAAAACTCTTATGATTTACTTCGTAATCGTGTTCAACTTTCAAAATGTACATACAGGAAATTGTGGCCCAGATTAACACAACTAATGACGATCAAAAGAAAGAGAAATTAAGGTAGAGACTAAAACAATATTTTAATGTTTCTGCCTTTATCGAATCAAATAATTTTACTCTTTTAACTAGTTAAAAAAAAATGATACTGTAACAACTAAATCTTGAAATTTTTTTTTACAACTCGACTGGTTTTGGAATATAAGAATATAAGAAAATAGGAAAATGAAAAGTCATTCAGAGAATATGAGTTCAGATCGTAAAAATAGTTGTTAAAATTTAATTGTTAAAGTATATCTTTCTAAAAAAATATGATTGATGATATAAATTATGAGATAATTATTATGAAAAACGATAATTTTATTATTGAATAACACATTAAATTTTTTTAAACCGTAACTTGTGTTTGGATGGTGGATTTTAATAATTCCAAATAATTGAAATATTGGTATTTGAATTACTTGAATTTTCTTTATTTCTCAAATATTTTTGTTTAAATGAAATAATTGAAATATTTTAATTTTAATTTTAGATAAAAAAATTTAATTTCTCTTTTAAGAAAAAATTATATTTTTAAACTATTAAGATAACTTAACTCTATCTTTCGATTTGAATTAACTTAGTTCGTTCTTTGATTCGAGACGACTCGTTTTAATCTTCAGTCTGACTCCTTCTAATCTTCAGTCTAAATTGGCTTAACCTTTAGCTTGCACAGAATTAGGTTGACCTTTGATCTGGGCAAACTCATCTTAAGCTTTAACCTTTGTCGAATTGACTTCAACTTCAACCTTCACACACTCATCTCAACCTGGGGCCTGACCAATTCATGTTGACCTATGGTTCGAGCCAACTTGTCTTGACCTTTGGTCTAGGCCAAAATGTTTTAACCTTTAGTCTGGACCAACTCGGATTAACCTTTGACCCAATTGATTTCGTTCGACCTTCGTCCTTGTGCCAGGTCAACTTGACTGAACCTTCACTTCAGGCCAACTCGTCTCGACCATTGACCAAGACCAAATTGACTCAACTTTCGTCTTGGGTCGACTAGTCTTAACCTTCGACCTTGGTCGACTTGGCTCAATCTTCAACCTACACCAACCTGTCAACCCTTCAGCCTGGTGCAACTCGTCATGACCATCAGTGTAGGACAAGTCGTCTTAACCTTCAGTCTAGATCGACTCATCTCAACTTTCAACCTAGACTAAGTTGTCCTAACCTTTGATCCTGACCTAGTTATCTCGACCTTCAGCCCAAGCTAAGTCATCTTGGCCATCGACCTAGACCTACTTCTCCCAACCTTCGACCTAGACCGAGTCCTCTCAACTTTTGATCCAGGCTGACTCAACTCGACCTTCGATCTGCAACAACTAGTCTTGACCTTTGGTCTAGGCCACTCCTCTCAACTTTTGGTTTGGGCCAACTCATCATGTCACTTGACTTGGGCTGACTCATATCGACCTTCAGTCTGATTGACCTATTTTGACCTTTGACTCATCTCGATTTGACTTAACTTTCAACTAGGGTCAATTCGTCTCGAACTTCGGCTCATGCCGAATCGATTCGACTTTCAACACAGGCCGACTTTATTGAGTCTTCAATTCGAGTTAACTCAATTCAGCCTTCAACCCAAGCGGACTCGATTGAGTCTTTAGCCTGAACCAACTCGACTGGACCTTTGTGAGTGAAGTGAAAATGATTGAAATTTTAAATTTCTTATATTTTTAGGTTATTCAAAATTCTTCTCTTTTATTCATTTGAAATATCTTTCAAAATTTCTTAAATTTTGTAATTTCTTTCTAATTACTTTATCCAAACAAATCATTTTAAAATAAAAAATTTTAAATTTGTCCAATAAATATATTACCTTTCTAAGTTAAATTCATCCAAACACAACATATTAGTAAATTTTGTCCATAACGATATATAACATCTAAAACTCTGAAGTGAACAGCTATCATCCAAAGCAAACATGTACATAAATTATTGTCACCAATGTTTCCAATCCCTTGCACCCTTTTCCTTGTCACGTGTAAGGCCAAACATATATAATGTCATAAGGATTCAGAAGCAAAATTGTAGTCTACGAAAGAAGTAAATGGAGTTGATAATTCGTGCGTGTTGCTGGTTGTCTCACGTTGCATACACCTTTTACTTTTCTCTTTTGTAATCAAAACCACGTCCTCCACTTCCCAATAAAAGAACACAAGAACGGTGGCTTTCGCATTAATTTATAGATTTTGAAGCTTAATGATGTGGTGTGCTTGTTTTGGCAGTTGTCAATGTCTTTCGCTAGCTTTCTGAACCTTTTTTTTTTTTAATTTGCAAAGTCTTATGATTACTATCATCTCTTTCAGAAACGCCTATGACAGCTTTTTGAAGTTGTTGGGTGTAAAAAAAAGAGTTTGCTGGACATTAGCTTGAGCTCTATTCCTTGTCATCAATCGACGGAAAATTATAATTTGAATGGAATAAATTCAAAGCATTTTTCTAACTACATAAAAATGTTCTCTTTTTTTTTGTGTAGAACATTAATGGATTAGAAATTATGTTAAGTATAACGTTAAACTTTTAATTATAATATATAGCTCTTATTAAAGTCAACAAAACTTATTCTTTTACAAGAACCTTTTTAACTACACATGTTCTATTTACTTAAGTGATCACTTTCTATAATTGAAGCATAGACATTTGTTGGCTATTTAAGTGCTAGTCTAAGTGGAATATTAGATAGATAAAAAAAAGTTGAACACCTTATACAAACAATTATAATTTTATTGAATTGAATGTAGTGTTAATTGTTCATATATTAAATTGGAGTCAGGTCTTAAAGATGATAACATAATTTATTATTCATAAAGGTCATGATGACAGGTTAACACTCATCAAATAAAAAGTATCCACTTTACAAATCAAATTAATAATATTTAATTAAATATTGTTTTAATTTTAACCTAAAATTTCAATTTGTTATAGTATTAAATTAGGGTGTAAAGTGAGTATACTTTTTAGAGACTATCAAAAGTAGTATTTTCCAGTAGTTATATTAAGTATAAGATGATAATAGTTATTATAACTTCAACAAATGAATTATAATTTGTTATTAAATACCAGAGTTATAAAAATGGGTGGGTAAATCGGTCCGATTCGGCTCGACCCACCACAGGAGTCAACTCAACCTAACTCATTTATTCGTGAGACAAAAATATTTGAACCCAACCTAGTTCATCACGAATTTAATCCGAGTGAGCCAAGTCAAGAATCAACCCATATTGAAATTTGTAAAAAAAAATTAACTCAACCCGACTCTGTGATAAACTGGATTGACTTGCGGATTCTAACCCATTTTTACAACTCTATTAAATACTATATTTACTAATTTTTAGGTCATTAATTCTGTGGGGGAGAGAGGATGGAAATATTTGCTGCTTCAGATTTCAGTACAAGGTAGTGCGACCAAGATGCACTTCATATTCTTTACCTTATATAGTATTATAACAAAACAACACAAAAAGTGGGAGAAGGGGTTGAAAACTGTTTGAAACAAAGGAATAAACAAGAAAACTCAAAACCTTAAAATGGACAAACTAAAGCATTTTAGCAGTTATGATCTACCTTGCAGTCTTGGGATCAAACTTTTTCCTCAAGCTCCCAATCTGCTTAGAACTGAGTCCAAAAGCCTTCTGCAGAAGCTCCTCATCAATTCCTGAACCAAACAAAGCAGAAGGTACCTTCTGAATACCAGGGTTTTGGCTATTGAAGCTTCCGAACAAAGTAGCAGCTTCATCACCAACATTCATCATGAAGTGCACCAGACCTTTAGGGAGCACCATGACCTCTCCTTTTTCAAGCACTCTAGTAAACACCCTATTGCTTGAATCAACAAAACCTGCGTACACTTTTCCTTGCACCACATGAACCAGCTCGGTGGCTCTAGGGTGAAAATGTGGTGGGTTAATGCCCCCGACTTCTATGTCTGCACGTGCAAAAGACAAGCCCAAAGTGTTGAGCCCTGGAAAATTTGTAGCGCTTGCTGAAACCACCGCAAGGCCTGTGTCTGAGAATGTCCCTGAGGCTCTTAAACCAGAGAAAACGAAGTCTTCGGTGGTGGCCTCGGAGGAGTTCTTGCATGGGAGAATGTAGTGCATGGCATGTGCTGTTTTCATGGCACCAAATCTTGGGTTTGGTATGCAGAAATCCTGAACTGGATCAGGGTCAGAGGCCAAGGTTATGGCTACACTGAGGGAGAAAATGGCAAGCAAAAACCAAAGGGCGTTTTCTGAAGACATTTTTCTCTTGTTCTTTTTCCTCTTTCCTTTTTGGTTTCCTAGGTGTTGAAGAGAGAGTGAGTTGAGGTGGTTATATAGAAAGAAATGGATATTAAGAAGCTCTTAAACTAAACTACACTACGCCCTTGGAATGATTACATGGTAGCATATATAAGATGCAAGAGCTTTATTGCAGGATCTTAGGCACATATTGTGCAATTAATGCTTCTTCTTTGGAATAATTTGTTTCAAACTTGTATTTTATCTTTATATTTTCAAATTCACGAATGAGTTATTCAATTTTTTAAAATATATGATTTTGATATTTGTATACTGAAAGTTTACCTTGATATCATTTTTTTACTGTTAAAATTAATAGATCGACTAAATTCAAATATATATATATATATATATATATATATATATATATATTAATTTTTATATATATATTTAAATTTTAAAAAAGATTTTTTGGTGTTACAAAGTTAATAAAATAATAAAATTATATACTATTAAAAGTTTAAGAACAAATTAATCAATTTTTTAAACTCATTAATAACCAAATTTAACTTAGGCAAACTTAGTAATATAATCAATGAATTTTTCTTATAAAAAGTGATATTCACTTAATTCAGTCAAAGTGATATTTCTAAGTTAAAAATATAATCGGATTGAGAGTGCATTAATTTGTAATTCATGAATAATAACTTATTATTTTTTATTAATATTTTTATATTTTAATTTTTTAAATATTAAAATGTTGTTCAACAATATATTTAAATATTTAAGATATTTTTATTTGTTTGTTCAAATATATAGGTTGGCGACCTAATTATTAACTAGTATTTTTATATATTTGGTGAGATAAAACCAATGTTTGATTATACTAGTATATAAATATATAAGTTAAGAGAACAAAACTTTATAAATGAGTCAAAATTTATGTAATTGAGCCTTTGTGATAAGTTGAATGGATTACAATTTTTTTAACACAAAAAAATAAAATAAAATAAAAATATTTATTTTAACTCAACTCATCACATTGACTTTACTTTGACCCTACAAATAATATTCATTTAAAATGTTAACACAAAAACATTATTTGTTGTACCATAGTATAGAGTCCTTCAAAATTTAATTTAATGAAAAGTGGTTAAATGATATGCGATTCCACGCGTTGCATAAAGCGGCGCTGACAATAAGCATGATTAGAATGATTAATTAGGAATGTGTGTTTTGTTTAAAGGGGTTACCCTGCGTGCAGCACCAGGGGACTAAGGTGTTGCTGCATTAATAAAACATTGAATTCATGTGCTCGTGCCATGTATCCATCGATTGTGTAGTGTTGTTCTCATTGCTTTGCTTGTGTTTGAAGAAAGTTGGCAAAGAAGAATGATGAACTTTAATCCACGCATTGCTGACGTCATTATTTGTCAGCAATATATTATCACTTATGATGCACTGTATAGGATACGATAGATATACGACGATACTGTTATTTTAAAAATAATTATTTATATTCAAAATATACAAAAACTTTGAAAATATAACTGTAACTCTCAATTAAATCACATGATTAGTTAAAATAATTAAGATGTGATTCACTTCGTACTCACACAACTCGGGAAAACGGCTATACATATAAGATAAATAAATAAAATTTTCTATATTATTTAAAAAATATGTACATATTTATTTTAGTTTAATTTGTTCATATTATGTATTATGTATTTATTCCAGTATAATTTTGATAAAATATTTTCATATTTATATAGGTAAGATACATTTCAATTTCTTTATTAATATTTGTATGATATATGTAACCACTACAAAAAATATTAATTTTACCAGAGGTTTAGTACCAGAGGTTATAGTAACATCTACTAACGAATAAAGTAATGGAGGTTTTTTTAAACCTCTGGTAAATACAAGGGATTTATGTGAAACTCCGTAAATTTTGTGATTTTTTAATATTGTAGAGTAAATGTCATTTTCTTTTCTTTTAATTGAAGACCTCCACTCTAAACCTTCATCTACCTCACATAGCCTCTAAGACAACCCTTCTTCCACTATGTAATAAACCTTTCCAATCCCCCCATCCACGATATTCCATGGCAAGGGTTTGCTAATTCGACATCGCAAGCAACTAATTGTCGAAATGGCTTAGCGCTAGGGTTCACTGCAACGATGAGTCGACGGAGAACATGTAGTTCGAGTCAGACGAAGAAGGTGAGCACAAAGACGAAGAGAGATACATAGGAGACACAGAGCAGATTCCAGTGACAGTGTCGGTCACGCAAAGGTGGTGGCGCAACACACGTTGGAGCTCGACGGAGGCTGCCATAGCTCCGACAGCGATGGTGAAAGAGGTAAACAATTAACGCTTGTCTCGGCTTGAGTGATGGTTTTTTTGTGAAAATGTGAATGTAAATCAAGATGTGAGTGATGAATGGTGCTTATGTTGAACGAGAGTGATGAATCCTTTCCCCTGGTTTGTGTGTCGATGCTTGTGACACGAGGATAATGGTGAATGAATGTGAATGTGATGATTTGGTTGTGTGAGTGATGGAGAGTTTGAAAACGTGACTCCCTTGCCATGCCAACATGTGTCTATGCCATATAACATAATTTTCAGTTTGCAGAGTTTTTCTTATGGTTTCATGGTTTCATTTGTTATTATTTGATATAAATTGAGTTTAATTTTTAGATTTCTAGGATTTGCAAAACTCAGCCAACCTAGTCTTCCATGTTGTCACTAATAAGAAAACTTATACTCTGATGCACACCTGGTTTGCCATCAACTCTATTAATTCAACAATTGTTGAGGTTAGGGTGTTACACCAATATGATTGGTCTAAAGTGAATGATGTTTTCAAGAAGTTCTCTCTCTAACTCTTGCTCTGCTTGTACATGTTTTTGTCTATAAATGATTGAAGAGTCATAAAATCTTATATAAGAACTCATAGGAGAAATATTTAGGAAGTAAAATGAAATAAACTTTTCTATATAAGTTATAATGAGCTTGCCTACCAGTTAAAATAAGCTCTTTGCAAAGCTAATGTGAGAAAACTTTTATGAAGAAAGTTATCTGCATAAGCTAATTTCATCGTTCTTTCTTATTTTATTATTTTAAAAGTGTTAATCTAGCTTTTGTGCGGAACTTTCTTACTTCGATTTGATTCACTGGTATTGTTTATTCACGATAAAGTTGAGGACAATTTCTTGTTATCACTGTTATAAAAAAGAAGTCTTAGTTTACAATGTTTAGCATGGGATGTGATATATATTTGGTATTTGCACCCTAATCCAACTTTTTATTTTAAGGTCTGTCAAAAGTTTGGATTATTTTGTTGTTTTTTAGTTTGATACTGGAGATGCATGCTTAAAAACAATATTTTTTAAGCAAAAAGTATATATACTAAACTACTAATATTATGATTAATGTGCAGGAAAATCCAAATTGATGACTACATAACACACAACTTGCCATTTGATGACATTAATAAAGCTTTCAATCTCATGAAGGAAGGAAAGTGTCTGCATTGTGTTATCCACATGCCAACGTAATACCTTTAGTTTTTTTTTTTTTTCTAAAATAGTGAAAGTTATTGCAGAAATCAGTACCCCATAAAATGTAGAAACTTCTTTGCATAGTTATCATTGAACATTGATAAGAGTTAAATCTTATATTACCAATATTGATCATGCTAATCATATGCTATGCTACTTTTTTTCTTCACTCAACCATAAAAATTTATATATGATAAAGAATGTGACGTTGTTTGAAAGTCTTGCATAACACATAATAAACGTTTGTTTTTATATCATTAATATTGTAAAATGTTTTTAAATATATGAAATATATTTTAATGTAAAATGAAACAATTTAAAATGTAATATAATTGGTTTAAAAGAGAGTAATTTAAGATGATATGGAGAGATATTTTTTAGTGTTGAGAATGTAACACCCCCGGATCCTCTTAGGCTTACCAGGCATCCCACCTGCCACCCTCAAACCGATTGTGTTAGGTCTACAGCCCAATACACCCCAACCCATCACCCTTCTCCGTCCATTCATACTGGGTGGGTTGTTGTCAGTGGGAATCGAACCCCCAACCTGACCTTTAACACCTCTGGCTCACCAGCAGATGCTACCAGTTGCGCTGCAGCACAACTGGTAGCATCTGCTGGTGAGCCAGAGGTGTTAAAGGTCAGATTGGGGGTTCGATTCCCACTGACAACAACCCACCCAGTATGAATGGACGGAGAAGGGTGATGGGTTGGGGTGTATTGGGCTGCAGACCTAACACAACCGGTTTGAGGGTGGCAGGTGGGATGCCTGGTAAGCCCAAGAGGATCCGGGGGTGTTACAGAGAATGTCTATTTCAGAGAGTGAAGAGTGTTATTTAGGTTGAAAGTTCTACTTTAGAGAAAAAAATTAGATATATAATTTTATGGTGCATGCTAGAAGAGAAAGGTTACTTATTTTATAAATCTTTGTGGAAGATTTCAGTGGATACTAGAGAATAGGGTCAACAAATCACTTGGTTTGATTTTAGAAAGTGAGATTGTTTTGCTTTATATATTAAACTAGAGTTACACAACATCATTCACTGTTAGTATTTTTTAGACAAAAATGACCTATGGGACATCATTTGACAGGTTGACCAAAATATTTTCACAATGTTTACCATCTGATTTTCATCCCAAAAAACTTTTCATATGCAAGTTTATATAGTATCTTTTCCTTGTCATCTACTTTAATACATTCACTTTATGACTATTGATTTCCTTCTTCCTCTTCTTTCCTTTTTTTTTTTTTTCTGAGTTTTGTGAATCTTAGAGTATTAAATTTTTGCACCAGTGATGAACGAGAAAGTTTCTATCCTTCAAGGTATTCTCTACTTCTCTCTCTTTTGCAATATCATTTAATTATTGATTTTGTGATGAAAAATTGCTTGGACTTACTCCAGAAAAATGAGCTTTAATCAAATATAAAGAAATGAGTTCTAACAATTATGGTAAATCCTAGCCAATCTAGCTTTCATGTGTCAGTAGTTGTGCTCATGGTTTCTTTTATGATTATTATAGACGACAGTTTTCTTGATCAACGAGACAAATATGGATATTAATGCTCAGAACTTTGGAGGGATCACAACATTTGACATCCTAGTTCATTCTAAGGACAATGCAGAGAATAGGCAATTGAAAGCCACTTTTATCAGAACTGGTGCTAGAAGAAACGTCCAATATGTGTCTCCAGTAGCATCTAGTCTTTTTATGTCATGGAGGTTTACACCTAATCCAGTGGAATTGCTAAATCAAAATGAATTGGTTACTTGTTATAACTTTGCAAGTTCAGCACAAGTTGGCACAAGCACCAAATCTAGATCACCTTCCCGACCTCAATCGAGTGAGATAATTGAGAATGGAAACTATAAACCATATTACTATTCCCTAACAAATTCAGGGCAACAGAAGAAGTGTCAAACCAAAAGAAAAGTGGAAAATCTAAATCAATTTTGCTATAGTCCCTTGGTGTAACTTTTGTTGCTGGTATTAGCCCTTTGGTGGTGTATACCAAGAAGGACCAGTGAAATAACTAAGAAGAAACTGATTATGCTACAAATTAGTATTTGAAAGTGTGTTGTTTTACATTATTTTACCTTAAGTTGTAAACAATGTACTTTTATCCTTTAATGAATGCTATATTGAGGATAATACCATCATTTTAGAATTTTAGAATATTTGTCTTTGCCTTTTTCATTATCTCATGTATTTATGTGCTTTATAAAAAAATCAATGTACGTGTAATAAAAAACAAAATTGATGAAATTACCAAGCATTTTGTAAAGTCATTACCGGGGGTTTTGTAAACCCCAACCATTATCAGGAGTTTTACAAACCCCGTCATTACCAGGGGTTTTAGAAACCCCTGCCATTACCAGGGGTTTTACAAACCCCCACCATTACTAGGGGTTTTACAAACTCCCGCCATTACCAGGGGTTTTGTAAACCTCTGGTAAGTTGTGCTAATACCATGGGTTGCTAAAAACCTCCGCTAATCTCTTAGCTACGCTGGCTCTTCCAGGGGAAAAGAAAACCCCTGGTAAAACCATTAGTGGGGGTTAAAACCCCCAGAAACGCCAAAAATAACCCTCGCTAAAAATAATTATTTTTGTAGTGAACGTCCCAATTAAATAAATAAAATCAATTTAAATAAAATGCCACATATATAAAAATATCCAGAGAGTACGGAAATTTGGAATATGACGTACACAGTACCCCAACATATCCATAACAAAAGGAAGAGGCCCCACATGGCCTAAACGAAGTACAGAATCTCGCCAAGAGCGAGGAAAATTACTACTACTAAACTCCAAAAGTTGTGGCCCCCAAAGTGAGCCTGAGAGTCGTCCAAGATTCATCAAATTGCAGCATCTCTATTATTATTACCACTACCAGAAGTTCTCACATATGCTCACATCAATAATGTTGATGATCATCGCAAAGGAGGAAACCACACACAATCATACAAACAAGCAAAGGGTAAGCTAGTGAAAAAGTCTTCATATCATGCACTCAACATACAATTACATATTCAAGCATAAATACTAGGAAGCTACACATGATATACCAAACCATTTAAAACCCCAATACTAGACTATCCGGATACGCTTAATGAGGCACCATCACGAGACAATGGAATTATGTCCTAGCGGTGAGGCGTCACCACGAGGCCTTCGCAAAATTACACCCTTACAAGAGGCACCACCACGAGGCCTTCGTGGAATTACGTCCTGGCCTTGAGGCACCACCACGTTACCCTAGTGGAATTACGTCCTGATCTTGAGGCACCACTGTGAATTCTCACCACGAGGTTCATGGAATTAGGTCCAACAACTAAGGCACCACCGTGAACTCCCCCCTAGAAGGGCCCACGAAATTATGTCCATATGATGAGGCACCACCACGAGCCTCGCTACAAGGGTCATGGGATTACGTCCTACACAAACCTTACTTATACATTATCAACCAATCATGAATTTCCTATGCATACCATTAACATGTCATTTAGTATACATGACCAACCATCAATCATATATCATGCCAAGCTCATCACCAATTCATTAGTTCCAACCCATAGCATACATAGTACATGCATATCCACCCCCTTTATATAGTAAATCAATGAGCCAACCAATCAAACAACCAACAACATTCATGAAACGAAGCATAGCAAAAGCCCAAGCTAGGTCTCGCTCAAGCTAGGAGTCCTCGCTCAGGCAAGAGAAGTACTCTCGCTTAAGTTGCAAACTCTCGCTTAGGCGAGACTGCGACAGTGACTCTGGAAAATTTTGCGGATTCTCACTTAGGCGAGGTTGTCTCGCTAGAGCGAGACAGTCCGTCGCTCAAAATGCAGCCCCTTGCCTGGGCGAGGGTTCGAGCATAAAAGTCTAGGCGAGCTTTTGCTATTCTCGCCTAGGCGAGACAAGCTCGCTTGGGCGAAAATATTAGCTCTTGCCCCATGTTCACGCATACATGGTAGCACACCCAACCAATACATTATTCAATCCATTTCCATGCAAACCCAAACAGTATACAAGCATACAACTCATGAAAAAGAAGTAAAACAAGCAACAAAGTACTAAAAGAACAGAAAACGCTAGCTTCCCTTACCTTGAGTGTTAGCTAAGGCTCCGACAATCAACTGCAAAGAACAGTAGCTCAAAGAGCAGCTTCGAGAGCTGAAACGCAGTGGGATAGGTTCAAAACGAGTTCACTAGAAATAGCTCTAGCTGGGAACACAAGTAAGAACGAAATGGACCAAGAACTTGAGTTGGGAGAGACTTACGCGGAGTGGAAGAACGAGATTGGGCTTGCTTGGTTATGGTGATTCCAAACCCTAACAGAGGATGACGGCAACAACTCAAGAGTGTGAGGGTTCTGTTTTTATGAAAGTGAGCATAACGGGTAGGGTTAGGGCACATTAGGTCTGAATTCGTATTGGGCCAACCCCTAGGCCCACATGTTTGGGGCAGCCCTTAAAATAAAAGGGTAGAAACAATAGGGCCTTACAATATCTAATCAACTTTTAAGAAAACAAAACTATATCGAATAAGTTATGATCGCACATTTCACTACACAACCCTAAGCCTTTAAGAAAATAAGACTCTATCGAAAATTTACCTATTTAAAATGAACAAAACAAAAATGACATATATCATAATTTTTATAAGGTTTAATTAGTCGGATGATATCTAATTTTATTCAGATGTGTTAATTTAGTATCTGATTTTAAAAAGGTGTCAATCAAATCCTAACTTTTAAAGAAGTGTCTCAATTCATGTCGTTAACTTTATTCACGACTTTTACCACTAAATTTTTGTATAAATATCAATACTTAATTTTGTAAGTTATTTTAAATATTAATACCGTTAACATCGTTAATAATTTTTGTTTGGAAAGGACCTAATTGAGACATCTTTTCAAAAATTGAGACTCAATTGACACCTTTTAAAAATTGGGTACCAAACTGACACATTCGAACAAAAGTGGATATCATCTGAATAATTAAATCTTCTTATAAATAAAAATAAGATGTGACAACCAATTTCACATATAACATTTATTTAAATAGACTAAAATATAGTTTTTCTTTAAATTTAATTGTTATACTAAATTAAGATTCCATTTATTTATTCAAATGTATAAATAAAAGAGTCAATTAGTATTAAATAATAGTAAACATTCGCTTACATCCGCATTTTGATCTTGAGAGTTTAATGAAGACTTAATTGAGATGTAGATTTATAATATTTTAAGAGTCATATTACAATATAGAATATTAGATGTCATTTAATTACAATATGGAATATTACGAATGTTAAAAGTGGGTAGGGATTGTAAAAATATGAAAGATATAAGACATATGATAGATATAAAAGATATGCTATAAAAAAAATTTGTTACATGAGAGATATAAGACATATGATAGATATAAAAGATATGTTATAAAAAAAACTTATTATTTTATTTTATTTTATTCATATATATATATATATATATATATATATATATATATATATATATATATATATATATATATATATAACGTGAATCAAACACGGGATGTAGATTTCCAATCTTAATTTCCGAAAAACTCAAATTTTTTCAACCATCAAAATCTTCAAATGTAGACTAAAATCATGAGAAATATTCTAAATTTAATATTTCTGACTATGTTAACATTATCACTTAAGTTACCGCTTTTTTCCGATTAAAACAAATTACCGTTTCCGAATTTTAATCTAAGTGAGTAAAATATTGCATTTCCAACTTTATTTACTTCAAGAAATTAAAATCACTTTATTGCACTTTTTATTATCATCTGTGCTGATATATATCCTACCACTATCATACCAAATTTACAGAAAACAAATAATTAATCGTTATATTAATTAAATTAAACTATTTTATAAACTAAATGTTATTATATCTAAAATAATATTTATTATTAATAAAATATTATATTGATTCGTAAAATAGAGTTAAATTGATCTATAATATCACAATAGTATTGTAAGACCCTAGTAAATGACATTTTAAAAGTGATAGTGATTTAAAAATAGTGAGACTCGATTATTTTAATATAAAAAGGTTTTAGTATAAATAGAATTGCTATAAACGAGTTTCATTATTTTAAAACACACAATCTCTCTAGAAACCATTTTTTTAGAGTTCTCTGACTTCTCTCTAGAGATTATGTCTCTCTAGTTGTCTGATTGAAGAACCGAGACCGTAGGATTGATCCCCTCGGCGAGCTCTTCAAATTGGACCGATCAGTTTCTCCATTCGCGTAAGTTGAGTTTTCGCTCTCTTTTTTAGTCTTTTTTGTTTTCTGTTGCATGCAAGCCCTCTTCCTCTTGCGTGCGACGTTTTAATAATCAGTATGAGTCTCAACTGATCAGTGATCATAACGGTATGTCCTGATCGTTCTTGTGATGTTTCTATGTGTAGATAGAGCATCCTGTGGAGTTAAAGACGTTGACGTTTATAAAGCTGTCTAAACAAGATAACATGTAAGGGAAGCTAACTGTTTTGCTTGAATTTCGTATAGAAATCATTATGATGACTTTGAATTGCATGATTGAGTGTTGTATGAGTGCTTGAACTGTGTAATTGAGTGTATGATTGGATTGTGCTAGATTTATGGACTGTTGCATGTGAGAACAGATTGGGAATCTGGTATTTTCGCCTAAGCGAGTAGCTCTCGCTTGAGCGAAAATACCAGAAACTCATCCCATGTCTCTGCGCGAGATCTCGCCTAGGTGAGCTAGTCTCGCTTAAGCGAGAGTCACTCTCGTCTAAGCGAGACAACTTAGCCTGAGCGAGAATTCGCCCAAAGTTTGGGTTGTTCTCTGTTTCGAGCCTCACTCAAGTAAGAATGACTCGCCTAAGCGAGAGAGCCCTTATGCCTGGGCGAGACCTTCCAGCTTGGGCGAGAACCCCTGCAGTTGAGTGTTATTCCCTTGTTTCTAATGGATGAAGCTATGTTTAAATGTTAAAATGTGAACTTAGTTATGATATGCATGAATTGTTATGACTGGTAATATGTGTGGTGAAATTGCATGAAGTTGGAATATGAGAAGATGTGGTTGA
>Ga0214544_1004546_pt1 | contig 27790 bp, 28 predicted proteins | sample CNSS3metaG_FD_160074 | JGI IMG/M metagenome (GOLD analysis project Ga0214544, IMG submission 160074) | Root nodule microbial communities from cowpea collected in UCLA plant growth center, Los Angeles, California, USA - CNSS3 | ecosystem: Host-associated > Plants > Roots > Nodule | place: USA...
TTCTTTATATATATAATAATATATATTTTTAAATATTTATATATATATATATATATATATATATATATATATATATATATATATATATATATATATATATATATATATATATATATATAACACAACTACTAATAAAAATAATTACATAATCAAATACAATAAAAAAGACATCTTCACATTTAAATAATTAAATATAAATACACTAAATCCTAAAAAATATCTTTTTACATTTAAATATTTAAATATAATTAAAATAATCAAATTTATTTAAAGTATATTATTTAAAAAAAATACGACTAATCATAATAGTAAATAATAATATTTTTCGAATAAATCATTGTTTTTTAAATCAATTCTCTCCGATCATCATATTCTTCATTCTTATTTTACTAAGCATCTACTACTAACTTATTTAAAACAAAAAAACAAAAAATAGAACTACATAAAATTATATTTCTAATTTTAACTTTACGTTGAACTGTTTATTCAAATAAAATTATTTTATTTTATTTTTGGAACTTACTACACCAAAATATTTTTATTAAAAAAATTATTTTATCTAAATAAATATATATTTATTAAATTTAGGTTTACAAAAATCAACCATAATTACAATATATTATTATCATAATTTTCTTATTACCATAATTACAATATATTCAAATCATCTTATTTATTTTTATTATTTTTCTAATTATTTACTCCTAACTGATTTTAACACATTAAATTCATTTTTATTTATCAATTTTGAATTTATATTTACTATCAGAAATTTAAATTTTTAATAAATCATTTTCAATAAATAAATAAATTGAAAATTATTCTTCCAAAATAAAAACAAAAAATAATACTCCATTTTCTTAAAGTTAAGAAAAAAATTCTAGGAAGCCGAATTCTAGCAACCAATTAAACTTAATACATAAAAAAGCTATGTTTGATTTCGTTTAACCAAAAGTTGAAAGTATTTTTTTCAACGGTGAAACGATAAAATGTGAAAAATGAATTTGAAAAATGTGCTACACCAGGAAATTCAAGAGAGGAGTGTAAGAAGGATGATATAGTATTAGGTTATGTATACATATTGAACTAAAAATATTTTTGTTACGAAAATAATCTTTGTTATGATAATAATAACATTTGTTTATCAGGAATTGGTTGGTTTATTTTATTATGGATACGAGTAGTTGTTGATGATCCTGACATCCTATGCTGCATGTGAGGGTCTGGTATGAAATTTGATTATATATAGGTGGATCAATAATCTTTATTCTTAATGCGATGAAATTGGACTTCATATGTCTTGTTAATGGTATGGAGGTTGTATACAAGTAACATATGTCGTCATGTATAAATTGTAAAAAGAGCACACGGTTTGAAGAGCTTAAAAATGACCACAATCACACCTCTAGTTATTTAATCTAACCGTGTAAGACATTGGATAGTGGTAATGATAGGGAGAAAGTATCTTTTGAACCTCAAATTCAGAATTTTCTCGATCATATTGTGTACATGACATAAGGCCGCTTGTTGTTGATTTTTTCTACGAAATGCATTTATATCTTCTAGATATTGATGACCAACTTTTAATATTAACTCTACTTTCATACCTCGTTCAACAAACCATGATTTTGTCTTTTCAAAGATTGTCCTAATTAGAGCACAAATGAGTTATGAGTGAGCTCCCTTTAGAACAAAGTTCATACATTGAGTCAAGTTTGTTGTCATATGACCAAACCTACTGCCCATATCATAGGCTTGAGTCAATTTTTCTAATGGTATTTTGTCATAGGTTATTTTGTCTTAAATTACACTTCTTCTTTCCTAATAAATCACACACATCTAAGTTGAATACTTAAATAAACCTCACCACAAAAAACCAAGACAACTAATTTTTCAAAAAAAAAAAGAAAAAACATTAAAAGAGAAGTCATCATTTCTCCTCTCATATTCCAAATTCCAAATTGGAAGAACAAATTGAAAGTCGTCACATGACCTAACAACTTCAGTACACATATATTTACACTAAAGTTGTGCTTTTACCACAAGACTTCACTTTTTCATAATTTTACACAAAAGTCGTGTGGTGTGCATACGATTTTTGTTTAGAAGTTGTATCAACTACACGACTTAGCTTATGACGCATAATTTATTTCAAACTTATCCATTTTCATAATTTGCAGGTAAATTTGCCTCACTTATGTAAAAAAAAAAAATCAAATCATGGTATGTAAAATGCAATTTCTTCGAGAAAATTGGATCACACTTTACTTGATTGTTAACCTCTTTTGGACATTTATGTTGTGTTTAGATAAGGCAATTTAAAAGATTAATTCATATATTTGAAGAATTTGAAATTTTTTAAAGTAAAATGACTCATTTGGATGAGGAGTTTAAAAGAAAATTGAAAGTGTAAAACTTTAAGAAAGTATTTCAAATAACTAAAATAATAGAATTTGAAATTCACTAGAAAAAGAAGAAAATTGAAATTCCACGAGTCGTGAAATTCATCATTAGTCTGGATGAAAAATGTCTATAATTCAAAAAGTTGACTCATATCGACCTTTTTGGGCCAAATCATCTCGACATCAAGCCCAAGCCAACTCAGCTCAACTATGAGTTCGGCCTGACTTAACTCGACTTTCGATCAAAGAAAAAGAACAAATTGACTAGGCCTAGGCCAAGGTCGAGCATAATGACCCGAACCTGAACCAAAGGTCGAGGCGACTTCGATTGAAGTTCGAATTTAATCGGCCTAGACCGAAGGTCTAGTAGAGTCGGCTCAGATTGAGTTTAAGTCGAGCCAGTCCAAGTCGAAGTTCGAGTTGAGCCAACTCAGAATGTATGTAAAGTCGAGTTGTGTTGTGTCAAAAGTCAAGTCGAGTCACCCTAAACCGACGGTCAAGCCAAGCCACCTTGGATAGAAGGTCGAGCTAATTCGGCTTGGATTGAAATCAAGATGAGTCGTCCTAAATTGAAAATCGAGCTAACTAAACTCAAGTTCAAGGGTGAAGTTGAGTTTAGTTTAAAATAGAAATTAAATTGTTTTATCCAAACAAAAAAAATGGAAATATAAGATTTTAAATACTTCATCCAAACAAATTACTTAATAAATGAATAAAATTCAACTGTAAATAATTCTAATACTATGTATTTCAATTTCTTGGAATTGTTAAAATATCTCTCCAAACACAAGGTGAAGGATTGTGAACAAATTGTTCCAATAAAAAATCTAAATCTATGTTATCTGGTCGAAAAAACTGGACCCTCAGTTACATATGCATATTGGTGCCTCTAGTACTACATTAATGGCAAAAGTTTTCTTGATACCTTGTAACATTGTTTTCCAGATGACATGATGACTACACTGGTGAATTGAATATTAGTCTTTGGGATGTGAAATCGGTGGCTTGGTTTTTCCAAGGAACAATGATATATATGCCATGGATAATCATCATGTTCATCAACATGGTATATTTGGACTTGAAGGAGAAGATGATTCACAATGAGATTTTGACAAAATAAAGAAAACATGGCCAATTCATGTGTGTAGGAATTTGTAAATTGAAGGGAACAATTGTTTGTAACCATCATTATTCGATGCCTTTAGACTGCACCCATTGTTACTCCATAAGAACAAGAAACCTCATAGTCGAACTGTTATAGCACAACTACTATTACACTAAGATGGAGCTACGCATAAAGAAAGACAGAAACATAAAACACTTTCTTCACTCATTGCCCTAATATCACTATACATAATGATATAAACATTGGGTAGGATTGCAGTACAATTTGGCTGCAAAGTTGGGCTATAAAAACAAACCAAACATTTTCTAACAATAAAAATCTTTCATCCAGCTTGGTTTCTGGATTTTCCGTTTAGTGGGCTTGTGACCCATAACATTACCATCCGCTGTAAGAGAAACTTTGTCCATAAAGTTGGAGTTGGTTGCAATAAGTGGATAATTGGTCTAGTTTGGCACACGAAGGAGGGAAGGTATAGGCTTGGGCTAGTGGGAGTGGGAAGTGGATGCAGTAGTGGAAGTAATAGGTGCACTTTCCAAGGTGTGGTTAGGTGTGGTCGTTTAAGGATAAGGCATGTGGGTAGGGCGCACAAGTCAAGGGTTGGTGTGAAATCACGTGAGGGGAAATATTAATGGGTGGGTAGAGGCCAGCTGGATTGATTTGATGTTTGGGGCGGTAGGGTGTATTGGAAAGTGAAGAGGCACGTGGTTTAGGAATGGAATAGGTTGTATTTGTGTTAGAGAGTGTATGGGTTAAGTTATTTAGTTCAGTGGGTTCAGTTTCTGGAGAGATAGTGGTCGGAGTCGTATTTTTATTTTCGCCAGTGGGGGTTTTCAAAGGGGTTGGGTTATTGCTAAGGTTGAGTTCTTAGGGAAGGGTGGGTTTTGATAGCGGTTTGAAAGGGGTTATGGGTGGTGTGCCATGAAAGGGACGAAGGAGGGAGACGTGAAATACCGAGTGGATGCGTGCAGACGTGGGAAGATTCAACTCATAAGCCATAATATTGATTCGTCGGAGGATCTGAAAAGGCCCGTAGTAGCAGCGAGCCAGCTTCTGGGAGGGGTGACGAGTCACTGTATTTTGCCGATATGGCTGAAGGTTCAGCCAAACCCAATCGTTTACTTCAAAGGCGCGATCTTGACGATGGTTATTGGCTTGGGAGATCATGCGTTGGCGTGTTCTGCGTAGATTTTATTCTAATTGTAGTAGAACAGAACGATAATCTTGTAGGATGGCATTCAAAGAAGAAGCGGAAAGTTGAGTAACCAAGCTTGGGAGAAAACAACCATAAAGGCCTTGGAACGACGTCATTTGAATAGACGAGTGGAAGAAAGAATTATACCAGTATTCCGACAAATGAAGAAACTTGTACCATGAGCGTGGGTTATCACCACAAAAACAACGAAGGTAGGTTTCTAAACCCCTATTTAGTACTTCGGTTGGTTTGTTCGTCTGTTTCTAAGTGATAAGTTGAACGGTACTTGAGCTTTGTCCCTTGCAGTTTAAAGAATTCTTTCCAAAAGGCACTCAAAAAGATGGGATCCCTATCCAAGATAATGGATTTTAGAGGTCCATGGAGGCAACTGATGTCAACCGTGAATCGTTGTGCTAAGGTTTAAGCGGTGTAATTGGATGGAAGAGCTATAAAATGACCATATTTTGTAAGGCGATCGTAGATAACCCAAATCGTAGTATGTCCGAAGGAAGCGGGGAGGTGTGTGATACAATCCATAATTATATCTTCCCACACTTGTTCCGAGACTGGAAGGGCTTGTAATAAACCTTGTTTCTTTGTTGGCAGATATTTGCTTTGCTGACAGATAGTATAAGATTGCACAAAGAGTTTAGTGTCACGGTACAAGCCTGGCCAAAAAAAGGAAGCCACAAGGCGAGTGACTGTGGGTTTGGTGCTAGAGTGATCGCCAATGGGAGTTGAGTGGAATTCGTCTAACAAGAGGCACCGAAGGTTGACATCAACATGTATGAATAAGCGTCCTTCAAAATATAACACTCCATTAGAGACTTTAAATTTTTCTAGTCTCTTTTGGGTGGTCTTGGAAAGTAATTATTTTCCTTCAATGGTGGTGTAAAATTGGTAGAGAGTGTGGAACAACTGTGGGATTAGTGAAGAGATGGAAGCAAAAATGGAGTCTTGGGACTTGCGGGAAAGGGCATCCGTAATAACGTTGGTTCGTCTAAGTCGATAGAAATTCTCAAACTAAAATCCTTGGAGTTTGGTTGTCTATTTTTGTTGTTCTGGTGACTGAATAGTTTGGTTGAGGAGAGATTTCAGACTCTGTTGATCTGTATAGATATGAAAAAGGTGGCCTAATAGATATTGGCTCCATTTTTTTACAGACTCAGTGATAGCATACATTTCTTGAACATAAACTGAGGATTTTTGGAGGCGGGGACACATCTTCTTACTGAACAATGTGAGTGGAATTCCCTCCTGGCTCAAAACAGTGCCAATTGCAATACCAGAAGTCTCCAAGACAAATGGTTTGTCGAAATTAGGCATAACTGGAGTAGGAAGATGAGCCATGTGCCTTTGCAATGTTGTAAACGTTGTAGTGACCTTTATTGGCCAAGAAAATTGATTGGAACGAAAGAGATCAATGAGAGGAGCAACGAGTGTGGCATAATTCTGCACAAATCATATATAAAACCCGGTAAGGCCAAGAAAATCTCGGAGAGTCGTGAGAGTACGTGGCTCCGGCCATTGGAGAATAGTTGTGATTTTATCATTGTTAGGGACAATTCCTGCTGTTGAGATAATATGGCCCAGACAGTTAACTGTAGCTACCCCAAAATGACACTTTGAGAATTTGGCATAAAAATGGTTAGAAGACAATAGGTTTAAAATCAAATCCAAGTGAATCATATGAGAATCAAAATTAGGACTATAAATCAATATGTCATAAAAAAAACTAAAATGAATTTGCGTAAATAAGGTCAGAGGAGATCATTCATCGCAGATTGGAATGTAGAGGGGGCATTAGTGAGCCCAAAAGGCATGACGAGAAATTCATAGTGGCCATCGGGAGTTCAGAAAGTTGTTTTATGTCTATCTTCAGGAACCACCCGAATTTGGTGGTATCTAGAGCGTAGATCCAACTTAGAGAAAATAGTTGTTGTGTCCAACTCATTGAGTAGCTCATCAATGGTGGGAATGGGAAATCGGTCTTTAATCGTGACAGCATTGAGAGATCTATAATCCACACAAAAACACCATGTGCCATCTTTTTTCTTCACGAGGAGGACTGGGGAGGAAAAAGGGCTAGTGCTAGAGGTGATAATTTCGTCTTGGAGCATGTCGTGTATAATGGAAGTTATTGCATCCTTCTGAAAGTGGGGATAGCGGTAGGGACGAAGATTGATGGGTTGTGTTGGGTAACAGGTTAATATGATGATCATGCGGTCTAGAAGGGGGAAGGTCCCTGGGTGTGGCAAAAACATGCTCATGGGATGCTAAAAGAGATTGTATGAGGGTTGGAAGGGCAAGGAAAGTGGGGTTTTGGGTGAGGGAAAAGGTTGTGTCGTGTGTGGGTTGAGGGCTTAATACAGTTGAGCTAAAAGATAGAAGATGGAGGGAAGCAATAGCATCAGTATGGATTAAGTGGCGTAATTGATGAAAAATGGTGGGTTGGGTTAGGGGAAGAGGAGTGCCTTGTAAGGTGATGGTATTGTTGGCATAAGTGAAGGAGATGCTGGGAATTGCAAAATTTGCAATAATGGAGCCCAACGTTTGAAGTCATTCAATGTCTAATACCACATCGGCGCCTTCAATTGGGAAAAGGAAAAAGGGAATTTGAAAACAAGTGGATTGAAGTTGAATGTCAACCTGGGGACATAAGCCTTCGCAAGGGATGCGCTCGCCATTTCCTACCATGACAGAGAAGGGGGAGATTGGGGTGATGGGCAAGGCGAGGTTGCAAAATGTTGTGGGAGCTACCTATATCAATTAAGACCTTCACAAGAAGGTTGTGAAGGGTACCTCGAAAACGAAGGGTTTTAGGAGAGTGTTGGTCGGTGAGGGCTTGAGGTGATAATTAGAAGTGGAGAGGGGGGTTAGAGGAATTAGGTGGGTCAGGGTCAGGGTCAGGTGAAGGTGTTTGGGACAGTTCAACTGGGTACTTTTCATCTGTCATTAAAAGGAGAAATGTGAAGGAGAACACTTATGGTCGGGAATAAAGATTTCATCACAATTGTAACAGAGGCCCTAGGCGCGACGCTCTTGGAGTTGAGAGGTTGTTAAACGTTTAATAGGCAAGGTGGGGAGGGATTTGGTAGGGGTTGAGGAATGGAAGTCGGAGGAGGGGAGTGTGATATGTGCGTAGGGTAGGTATGGGGCTTAAAAATGTGGTGTTTAGAATCCTCGATCTTAGCTTCAATGAGTTTGGCTAAGCCAATAGCTTGGGATATTTATGTAGGGTTTTAGATGGCTAACTTGTGGCGAATTTCAAGAATTAAACCAAAGAGAAAACAATTGAGAATCACATCTGGTGGTAACCCTAAAATACGATTACATTTTTTTCAAAGTGGGCTTGATAGTCGGAAACAATACTATATTGACGAAGTTTGAATAGTGCTTGGTGATTTTCATAGAAGATGACCCAAAGCGTGTTTCCAAAGCTACAATAAAGGACTCCTAGGTGGAAAATTGGGAGTTGTGGTACATCCATTTATACCAACTCAAGGCATCACCTTTCTTGTAGAATGAACACATGTAAATACGATGTTCAGGAGGAACTTGGTATAATGAAAAATACTGCTAAGCCTGAAAGAGCCAATCTAAAGGTTCAGAGTCGTAAAATAGGTTCAGTTGTAATTTGAGAGGTCGTAGAGGGAAGGTTGGTGTGGGAGGCAAGGTATTATGGTGGAGGTGGGTGAAGGGTATAGTATTATGGTGGTTTAATGGTGTTTGGAACGGGATATGAGATGGGTATGGGCGAGGGGAAGAAAAAAAAGAATAGGTGTTTGGTGGGGGTGGAAGGGTGACAAAAGCACTATTGTGTGTGGGAGGAAGAAGGTTTGTGACGGTGAGAGAATAGGGCATACCATAAAGAGGGTTGGGAGGAATGGGAAAGGGTAAAGTGACAAGTGGGAAACTAGTGGATGGTGGAGAACTAGAAGGGGCAAGTTGGACTATAGAGGGAGAGGAGGGGTTGGTAGTGGTTGGAAGGGATAAGGCAGAAACCTGAGTTTGCAATGAGTCCATGGTTGCCTGGAAGGTGTCGTAACGAGATTCTATTGTTTGTTGGAGGAGATGGTGGCGTGTTTCTTGAGCTTCCATGTGGTCCTACATGACAATGAGGATGTCATGGATGGCTTTGAGTGACTCAACGGAATCGTTGGAATCGTTGGTAGAGGGTTTGGGAGGCATGGAGGTGGGTCAATGAAAGCACCAATTTGTTAGAGCACAACTACTATCACACTAAGATAGAATACATATAACGAAAGACAGAAATATAAAACACTTTCTTCATTCATTGCCCTAATATCACTATACACAATGATATAAATACTGAAGATTACAATACAATTAGGCCCCAAAATTGGGCTATAAAAACAATCCAAACATTTTCTAACAATAAAAATCTTTCATCCAACTTGATTAATGGATTTTTCTTTAGTGGGCTTGTGACCCATAACACAGACATTCAAAATGACTTCCCTTAAGTTAAAAGAATGTGCTTATTGTTAGTGCAAATAACACAAGACATTCAGAATGACTTCCCTTAAGTTAAAAGAATGTGCTTATTGTTAGTGCAAAGAACTGCATTGAATTTCCCCAAAAAAAATGTTCACCAATGAAATCTTCCAACAGAATCAATTTTCCAATACAAAAACAAACAGAAACAAAAATTAGTTATTTCTCATTCAACATGAATTTTTTAACTTTTAATTGATTTTAGAAACCACGTATTGATTCCACGTTAAGAAATCAATTCTATTCTACATCACTTAAACGCATAACCAAACACCAAACACGCACTAATATTGTGTTGATACTTTAATTAAGTACATAATCTTTGAATATTTAAGTTCACATCTTTAGTTCGACAGCTGTGTAAGAGAAATGTAGTAATACTAGCCAAAGTGACAAATTATCTAAGAATTACTGAATTTCATGTAGCATATCCTCCACATAAATTATAATTACAAGATAGCATAAAGGAACAAATCTTAGAAACAAAACTTAGAAAGTTGGCTACTCCTACTTCAACAGAGTACAGGATAAATACAAAAAATGATGGTACATGACCAGTACGTATGTTAACTATGCTCTCTATGAATTACTTCAATAACCTTTTTCCTCTGAATGAACTTCCTCGTACTATTGGATTCCTATCACAGAGACTCTGGACTAGTGGAAGGCCTAATTCTTGCTGGCATTCGCAAATGTTTCAAAGAATTTTTAGGCGTGATAGACATTTTGTTCAAGTCCGGGTTAAAATCAAGATCTTCAACTGTCACCATCATATCATCATCAATCATATCTTTTGTATTAGTGTCAACAAAATCATCATCTGTCAATTCACTGCCACTCTCACTGACTTCGGAAACGTTATCATCATCGTCATCGTATGTAGTTCTGACTTTTGACCACCGAACAAAATGTGGTCTTATGTAGCTGGTGATGGATTAATAATCGGAGTGGAGAGCAAAATCAGCATGAGCATAAAACTTAACCAGGTAACATGTTAAGGTCAAATGAGATAAATTCAGATAAATAAAACTAACCTTTCACTTTTCTTCAATAGACATGGATCAAACGGAAAGAACATGTCAAGTCTATCCATCCCACCAAAAGCCTTGGAAAGATCAGACTCGAGCATGTCATTGAAAACGAATGATTCTGATGCCATGAAAAGTTTAGCAGCCTTTGCCTGTCTAAGAAATTCCACTACTACAGTAGGCAAACACACCTGGTAGATAAATTTATGTTAAACTTAAAAGTTTTGTTCAAAGTGTTCTGACAAATTGCAAAACTTCACCCCTTCAAATGTCACGAGGAAAGGAATATGAAGTCAATCTGGATAATTTTTTCCATAAATACTTACAAAAAGAAAATAAAAAACTGAAATAAAGTTTCTATATGATAAAATTAGTTAATTTGTAAGCTAAAAACAAACTATTTGGAAAGATTAATCCAACAAAACCTCATTAAATTAACTGTATAAGCTAATATTAGTTTGATGATTTAACTTTTTCTTATTTTCTTCACCTATGCGTGCGCTTATAAAAAAATTTCCTTATCATTAAAAACCATCATTGTGACAACTAAAAAGTGTCTTACCTTCAACGGACACAATTTATGTTTCCAGATTGCCTCCATAGGCATATTAAGTAGTTGCAATCTAAGCCTAGGAACGTCCATGAGAGATCTCATGCGAAAACACATAATGTACATGATTGCCTGCTCACACACAAAAAAAAAGAAAAAAAAAAAACATAATGAACAGTGAAGAATACTGAAAAGGACATCACCATTACGGCAGTCCCCAACTAAAAAGGTCAAATGTGATAATAAGACTCACCTGACACCCAGAATAAAAAACTTGATGTGCTCGTGGGTTCATATCAGAATCACGTAACTTACAATAAGCATAACACTGATCAACCAAGCTGAAATCCCGAAAAAAGACCATAAAATCAATTAATAACAATTTGCCTCTTCTACTACAAGATAAAGATAACTTATTTGGTCATAAATGAACAGTTGACATTCAAAATGTTTTCAAACCTTTGTATGATGGTAGTGACCAATGCAGCCGAAAGGAACTTTGCACGAGAGAGATAACTAGCAAGATAAGCAACGGCACTCATCCTACAATGAACGAAGGCAATTACCAATGTCATGTTCTCTAAATATTGATTATAAAAAATATTTACATTTGAATATACATTATTTTAGGCACACGACAATTTCAATGTCAGTCCAGTTTTTTAATCATAAAAAAGCATCTCATGATTAGGAGTAGTAGAGCTCACTTCTACAACAAAAGTAAGTTGCAGCAACAAGGGCCACCATTTTTATACAGTAATCAACACATATAACAAAGTTATTAAGGGGTTATCATTCCAGTTGCAGCAATGTTGTAACTTGACCAGTATGTACAAAGTTACACATGTGGTAAAATGAAGGACCACATTAAGGACCAGTATGTACAAAGTTACACAAGACCACATTATACAGTCAAATGAATTTTAACTTTTTTACCACAACAAAAAATACCTTGTTATAGGTGGATTAACATCAGAACCAAACATATCTGCCAGAACCATGGCAAATTTCACCCCACATCCTTCAGGGTCCAGTGCACACGCATAGAACATCACAAACTGGAACAAAATAGAGCACTAATGAGAACACAAATCTCAGAAATAGTACCAGTAAGACAAGTTGTAACAACAGTACCTGGGTAAATTTTGACTTGTACGCATTAAGTACTGTTTTCTGGAATGAATGAAGTAGAATATCGAATACCTAACAGAAGATAACAAGAGTATTAAGATGAAGCCATGTTGATGCACAGTTTAAATGTGTTTTGTGCCCTAATGTTGAAACTATGCATAATTTTATAGATGGGATACCTCAGCCAAACGGCCACTGCTTTGACAGGATTCAAGGTGCAATAAAGCTAGCACAACCAGATTATCTAATTTTTCAACAACCTTATTGCCTTGCAAATTTTTCCTATTTAACAATTCTGACTGAGGCTGTAAAATGAAGACAAGAAATCCATGAGATAACACATAAGAAGTAAGAGATTAAACAACTACAATACAGACATAAAAATGCACTAATAAACATAAACCAGGCAGAAAATACAGAACCAAAGATAGGAATAAGAGATTTCTCTCCTTCGAGAAAATAAATTAAATTGACTTTATATCTTTTGAGCAACCAAATAAACTCGGCTCAGTCATTTTAATTGTCAAAGACCTCATCATTAAATCACAGCAAGAACTTCAAATAAATTAATAAGAAGCATACCATACTATGAGTGTTCTCATCCTCGTCTGCAAATTTAATAATATCTTCTAACTCCATATCAAATATGCCTCTGGTATCTTCTTGCAAGATTCCATCCCATCCAATTTCCACCTACAGCCATTTTAATAAAAGTATATGAATGGTCAAAATGATCCAGCATTTCTTTGACAAAAAAGTTCAAGGGAGAATTAACAACTTACATCCAACTCTAGCAACCTATCCACAAGAGCAAGCAGCACTGTAGAACCGACAGTTTCTCCAATTGCACCACTCTCCAACTTTAACATATTTTCAACATATATGACAATCTCCTACAAGCAACAAAAAAGTGAACCCTGATGAAAAAAATATATTAAAATATTTTTGATAAATAAGTTGCCCAATCTCTCCATAGTCTATATCAATAAATAATGTATTTGACCATACTGTTTTGAAATAAAAATGCAGACTAAGTGTAAAAATAAAATAAATAACCACTATAATTTCTGATACAAAATAATTCAAAGATGAGGAAACGGTATCTTGTCATATAAAAGTGAACAATTCAGATACTGGTCACCTAATGTAAAATTGACAAGATAAAAAAGTATAATGGCTAATTGACATCCAGCTAATTGATACAACGTTACATAATAGTGATACACAACAAATTCACTTAGTTGCCTCTAGAGAAAATCATATGAACTCACCCGTTCATTACTGAAGACACTGGGCATGGTCTGGATAACTATTGGACATAATCTTAAGGGTGCAAGAGGCACCAAATCAGCTATCTCTTTCAAAGCCGCATGCACGCGAGACAGAACTTTATTTTTCTTGTTAATCCCATTCTCGGTTTGCAGAGAATCAAAGATGTAAAAAGGGGGCACAAAATGTTTCACAAGCATCTCCAAACACCAATCAATGTATTTCCCATTAGAAACAGCCTGCAGACAAATATACAAGCACCAAACTTAACAAAATTTAACACGTGGCTCTATGATTACAAATATCCAGTGGTGACACACAAAAAAAACATGTACCAAAGATGTAATGAGTTCCAGCAGTGCATCCATAACCTCAGTTCCATAATTCCAGAGACTCATCCTTGAAACCTGAGAAAAAATTCCACCAAAATCAATCATCATTTAAGGAGGATGAATTTGAAGTCCCAAACACGTCAGAGAAAATAAAATCTTACAGCATAGAGAAGAGATGCGTGATGATCAGAATCTATATAGGACACTGCTCCAGAAAGTGCCTTCAAAGTTGTCTACAACAGTGGGATATAACATTACAAGACGATATTATCACACAGACTTGGATTTAAACCGAAAAAAAAAAAAAAAAGACTATGCAACAACATCTAACGTAGTTATGATCACCAAACCAACAACCTACCACAAGAATCGCAACCTCATCAGGACTAAGATTCCTCTTCAGGTGCAAATAACTAACGAGCTCATCGTAATTCCCTCTATCACCCTGAGCCACAATAACCCAGCTTTTATTCCCTTAGGCAATAGAAAGAGAACATTTGAATTGACAAAACCCATAACACTTTCCGAAATCTACAACAGCTTACCGTTGTGACTGCATCAAGTACGCTTCTGAAGTGACGAACTAACTGCGAATCACTGTAACCACCGTTATCCATTACGGGACTCTCTTCCTTGTTACTTACTTGAACCTTCACCATGCTCTCCTAAACCCCAGACACAAACCCTAACACACCTACAACAAAAGCAAAACACAAAAAAGGAACTATAATAAATTAATAACCATAAAACGCAATAAGCACATAACGCAAACCTAAATCAAACGGAGAACGCTTACAGAAGCGCGTTGGAGACGATGAGAATAAGAAAAATCGTAGATTTGTTGAAGGGTATAGGTGTGGCAGCAAAAACGACGACGTTGCGAAAACGAAGGAAGTGTGGATCGCTGTTACCTCTTCTTTGGTGAAGAAAGAGGAATTGCGGCTACGAAGAGGGAACAGCAACCACGAAGTTGTGCACACATAAACACTACTTATAGAGAATATGTATGTAACTAATTATTAAATTGTTAAATTAATATTTTATTTTCAAAAAACAAATTGGATTAAAATCTAAAAGAATATATTGAGATAAAAAATAAGACATATATTATAGCATCTTATACGATTTTTTAAAAAATATTTTTTGGATTTAACTGTTTATGTAGTCAGAATTGAAGATGTTTGGAAAGATTTTATTAGTTTATTTATATAAGAGATAAGAGATGAAATAATTTTAGAATTTATTAGAAAAATACTCAAAGTTATAGTGGATAATAAAACCATATCATAATTTTGTAATGCATTATTGTATTTTGAATTAATGATAGATAATTTATAGTGTGATATATTTTTAATCTTCATTTAAAAAAAATAAATTTGTCGTAGAGATGAAGATGTTAAATATTATATATCGAGACAGATATTATATTTTCAAGAATTATTTTAATTTTTTAATATTTATATTTAATATTTATATATTACGTATTTTATTATTTTTACAATAGTTGTATTATATTTGAAATATGTATCATATATTCGTATATCATAAAAGAATATAAAAGGAAAATCATTTTATATATATATATATATATATATATATATATATATATATAATAAATTTGATAAAATTTTCACAAATAAAATTAAAATAGATTAATTTTTTTATTTTTTAAGCAAAATAAAATAATAAAATAGTATATTTCTTACCTAAATAGATATTTGGTCAAAGATTGTAAAAAAAAATGTAACTATCATTTTCCAATATAAAATTACAAAAATTGTTGGAAGAAGGATAATTCTTTTATTAAAAAGTAAATTTAATATATTCTTTTCATCTTTTAATCGACAATTAGTTTTAAATTTATGCGTTTCAGTCTTGGGTATCTTTTCATATTTACTTCTAGTTTAAACCATGAATTCAAAATTATAATATCTTTTCATTGATAATATTGAAGATAAAGATTAAATAATTACAAGTCATTTAAAAATGTATCAAAAACAATAATCAAATATTATACATAAATATTTCTAAAAAATTATCAAAACTACCGTATTTGGAATTACCATCAATAAAAAGGCTCTCTTCTCATCGAACATACATTCATGGAATAAATTTAATCTTTCTTCTTGTTTTATATTTCACCCTTTGCTTTTTAAGTGAAAATAAAAACAAGAGATTAAAAACAAAATAAAATATCCACATCGAACATCTCCATATTTGTTGGGGATTGCTGTGTTTTAATTAGTTTACTGATTTTACTGTTTCACTGAACTAAACTCGTTGTATAGGTTGGTCCATTGTATATACATACTTCTATTACCAGTTCTGTGCGATTTATTTCAAATTTTTTGTTGTTGTTTTTGTAATCTTTGAACCTAACAATTTCAAAGCTGGTTAAAAATCACCATGCAACTCAAGTATTAAATTTTAATATAAGTTACGTATACTTGACAAATTTATATATTATTGTAATATAATATTGCATGATCTTACTTATTATCGTTTCGTGTAATCTAATATATATCTAAATAAAAATTAAATATATTTATTATAACAAACAAAAAAAATCATTGAGAGATAAAGGTGTCAATTTGACTCCTAATCCATGGGTCAGTCCTGACTCACTCTTCATTAAGTCCCCTTTTAGAGCTCCCAAATGAGGGGGCCAAACAAAGGCCTCAACCCCCAAAGCTCCATCTCTATTGGGGTCAGAGCTAAGGTGGGTTAGGCCCTTTAAAACTACTACATTAAGTCAGAGTTAAAGATCAAGTTGAGCGATCCCAATGGGTCTGAAGACACAAACAAGTCTAATCATCCAGACAGGCCTGAGGACGTAGACAGGATAGACGAGCCGAACAAGCCCGACGACCCCAACGGACCTAAAGACCCAAACAGACCCGATAACCAAGATGAGCCCAACGACCAAGACATGCCCGAAGATCTGGACGGGCCCAACGACCGGGACTGACCAGACTACTAGGACGATTTAGACGAGTCCAACGACTCGAACGGGCCTAACGACTCAGATGTGCCAGACCATCCAGATGGGTCCCATGACCTGGACGGGCACGTTGACCTGAATGGCACGACGATTTGAACAGCCCAACGACCTTGATAGGACCGAAGAACTGAATGGACCTGAAGACCCAAACGGTCCCGACGACCAAGACGAGCCTAAAGACCCAAACAGACCAAACAACCAAGACAAACTAGACGACCTAGATGTGCTTGACAACTCCAACAGGCCTGACGACTCGGACGGGCCTAACGACATGGACGAGCGGGACGACCCGAATGGTCTCAACGAACCAAACGTGCTCGATGTTCCAAATGGACCCAACACCTGGCCAGTCCCAACAATCCGAACGGACCAAACAACCTGAATTGTCCTGACAATCCGAATAAGCCTAATGACCCGAATAGGACCGACGACTGAGACGGGCTCAACGACATGAATGGACCTGACAACACGAACAAGCACGTCGACAAGAATGATGCCAAAGATCAGAAAGGCCTGGGGACCTAGACGGGCCAATTTCGATCATCGGGCCCATTCGGATCGTCAGAACCGTTTGGGTCATCGGGCATGTCTGAATCTTCAGGCCCATCGTGGTCGTCTAACTCGTCCGTGTCATCGGTCTCGTCCTAGTCGTTAATCTCGTTCAGATCGTCGATTATGTTTGAATCGTTGGGCTCATCCGAGTCGTCAAACCCATCTGGATTAGCGAGACTGTTCGGGTTGTTGTACCCGTCTTGGTCGTTGGGTCCGTCTGAATCGGCAGGCCTATCGAGGTCGACGGACCCATCCAGGTCATTAGGCTCATCTAAGTCGTCGCAGTCATTCTGGTTGTCAAGGCTCGTCCTAGTCGTCGAGTCAGTCTAGGTTGTTGCACTTGTCTCGGTCGTCAAGCATGTTCGGGTCTTTGAGCCCGTCCAGATCGCCGGGCCCGTCCAAATCATCGGGTCCATTTGGATTGTAGAGACCATTTGAGTTGTTGGGCCCGTCTGGGTCGACAAGCCCATTTGGGTCGTTCGGGTTGTGCAGTCCGTCCAGATCATCGGGTCCGTTTGAATTGTCGATTCTGTTTGGATTGTCGGGTCTGTTTGAATTGTCGATTCTATTTGGTTTATCGGGCCCGTCTGGGTCGTCAGGTCCGTCCTAGGCGTTAGGCCCGTCCTGGTCCTCGGGTCAGTCTGGATCATCAGGCTTGTCTCGATCATCGGGCTTGTTTGGGTCGTCGAGCTTGTCTAGATCATCGGGACAACCCGACCACGTATGAATCAGAATCCTAAGAGGTACAACAAAAGTAAATAAGAGAATAATGCATAATAAGACATAAATGGAGGACGCTACAATCTAGCATATCGATAAATCAATGGAAGATTCGCCACAAAGATGTGAATCTTTGATAAGAATTAGAGTTCTAATCCAATAACCATTAGAATTCTCTCTCAAATAATACAAATGCATATAATATGACTCAAAAGTGTCTACATCAATTTTTAGTACCCTTTATATACAGGCACATAAGTTTAAAAAAATTTGAAAACCTTATAAAAGGTCCGAGCCTAAAAACAAACTAGTTTATAAAAGAAAGCCCACAAACATAGAAACATAACTAATTTCTGAAGGAAAACTTAAAGTTCTAAAACATAAACTAATTTTCCTAAAAATTATCTTTCAAATGTGCTTCATGTCATTATCTTTATATCCTTTAAATTTGCAGTTGCTTGTAGCATCAAAAGTCATAAATAAATTTGATATTCCAATCTCTTGTTCCTTATCATTGTCATAATATCTTTTGAATTGTATAGAATATAGGAATAGCCCTCTATCAATTTTAAATATTTTTCTTTAAATAAGAAAAGTAGATATATTAAAAAAATTAAATTATGTATTTTAATTGCAATTAAATATAATAAATTATTTAATATTAAATAATTGTTAATAATTTAAAAATATTAATATTGATACTTTTTGTCTATATTAATTAATGTAATTTTCCAATAAAAATTTATTAAGAATTATTTTAATGCTGAATAAAAAAAATTCATCAACTTTTAAATGAGTTGGCATTTAGAAAAAATAATAATTTTAAACATTGGCCAAAACTTTCCTTAGCATTCGAACAAAAAACCTAATAAGTTGTTCACAAAAACATAACATTATAAAAAAAAATTACATAGAATAAATAAAGAAATAATCACGAGACGTCAATTTGAAAATATAATTCACAGCCATAAAAAATAGTCTTCCTATTCAAAAATTCTAACTAATGTATCAGTGGTTCATCACAATAAAAGTAATCATAAGAATTTAAATAAAAAATATTATTAAAATTAATAAAATGAACTTAGTTTACACCAAACAACCAAATAGCACTTAAATTAATCAAGTCAACGAACACCAAATCAAAATTGAAATGAAAAACAAATACCAAAAAAATATCTAAATCTAAAATTATAAAAAATTTCAATTATCCATTTTCTCAAGTAAAAATTAAAAAAAATATATTTTTAAATAATCTAATTACTATTATACAATTTAAAATTTTCAATTTATTTTAAAATTTACTATCCAATTTAACATATTATATCATAAAATACTTCATATCCTCACTAAAATATATACCCTAATAAAAATTTACAACTTAAAATATTGTAATACTTGTACATCACTTGATAAGTACATTATTTGTACATCATTATAGAATGTCATGAACTTAATATTCATAAAAAATTCTATACCTGTATAAGATTTAATGCTGACAAACTTTTTACAGATGCGAAAAATCCTAATTAAATAAAAACATATTTCGTTGCCCATATTTCGTTGCCCTCCCTAAAAAATCATAAATATTCTAATTGATTAACCAAGTTTTTTTTTTCCAATTATTTAAAAGTTTTGACTGAATAGGATGATAACTCTTAGCATAAATAAAATCTTTTAAACTGCTTTAATGTCACGTTTTATCTTTTTACAAGGATTTAAATACTGCTTCTAGCATAGTCCCCTTCGCAATGATTCCATGTTTAATCTGATTTCTGCTCATTATTGAAGATGAAAATAATTATCTACCAGTTGCCGTTCTAGTGAAGAGATAAGAAAGATGTATGTTATAAAACTGACATCAAGAAAACCTTTGACACTGGTTCAGCGGTTTGGTTTTCATCAAAATTTCAACCCATGGATTATACAGATTCATCAGTCTGCTCTTCTTTCAATTAGGATTAATCATAATCTTGTTGGTCACTTTTCTTGCAGTAGTGGGGTTTGTCAGGGGACCCTCTCTCCCTTATGTTTTGTATTGCTGAAGAAGTTTTGAGTAGAGGGATTTCTCAACTTATCAGTTCTCAGAACATGCGCCCTATGGTTGGTCCTAAAATAATTTCTTTTCCTTCTCATGTTCTTTATGCTGATGACATCTTTGTTTTCTGCAGAGCTAATAAGAGTACCCTGACTAACCTCATGAAACTACTCTCAGCCTCAGGCCAATGATGAATTTCACTAAGAGTCTTTACATTCTTGCTGATGATTCTTCTGCCTTTAATAGGAGTTAAGTGTATTCTTGGCTGCAATAGAGGTTTTATACCATTTAACTATGGAAAATGATATTTTAACCCACTTTTTTTGACCCATTTTTAACCCACTACTCTCATCACCCTTAGATCATCTATTTTAAGTTTTTGGAGTGATGTGATATGATGATCTAAGGGTGATAAGAAGTGGTAGGTTAAAAATGGGTTAAAAAATGTAGGTTAAAGTATCATTATCCTTTAACTATTTATGGGTGCCTACTTTTGTGGGGGCTCCTAAATCTCACTTCCTTCAACCTCTTGCTAATTAAGTTAGGCTCAAGCTTACCTCTTGAAAAGGGAAAACTTTGAGTATGATGGACAGAATTCAGCTGGTAAACTCTGTCATTACTGGCTTTCTTTCCTATAGTTTTCAAGTTTATAAATGACCAGCTAACTTGCTAAAAGAGGTGGATAAATGGTTAAAATTTTATATGGACTGCTGATGTTAGTAAGCATGGTCTTGTCATTGTTAATTGGAATCAGCTCTCTTGCCAGCATATATGAAGGGGGGCAGCAATTGTGGAGAATAAAGGTTATCTTCTACAGTTGGCTTGTATTTTGCTTATATCTCTATGCCTTGGATTTTTCTAATGAGATCAAGGTTCTTAAAGTCCAAATACCCAAAAATTGCTTTATATAAATCCTCTTCGATTTGACCTGGTATTAATAATTGGTATCACACTGTTCTGGAAAACACTTATTGGACTGTAGGTGAAGGTAATCAGATAAATATTTGCAATGACCAATGGTATTCCAGGAGGTGTTTTCTTTGCTTTCTGGTGTTTCCTATGAAGAGAGACTTCAACTCTGTGCTAAGGTTTCTCAAGTTTGGAGTGGCTCTTGTTGGTCTTTTCTCCTTTATGCAGTATTCCTGGTTTGGAGGCTTTGCAGAAAATTGTTGCCACAGATGCTCTTAATATTCCTAATTGGATTTTGGATGATTCCGGTATGCTCAGTCAGAAGGTGGCTAGGAGTTTCTTTTCCACTTCTCATGGTTCTTGTGATTGGGGGAATTTGATATGGTCTGATACCATCCCTCCGGCTAAATCTTACGTCCTTTGGAAGCTGCTTCATCTTAGGTTACCACCTGAAAACGATGTCCAGCTTAGGGGACTGTATTTGTGTTCTGTGTGTTTCTTGTGTAGACAGCAAGAGGAAATCATTTCTCGCTTATTTTTTGAATGTACTATTGCTGTATACATTTAGTATTGGCTGCAGGAAATTTTCTGGTATAGCTGCTGCTACTTATTCCTTGTGGATGATTTGGAAGGTGAGAAACTACGCTAGATTTCAACAATGTATAAGTTTAGACACTGTCATTCACACTATCAAAGGCAACATCAGACTGTCACGTACTGCTTATAAGAATTACATGAATAATGATATGACTCACTTTTCTATTTTGAAGGTTGCCAAGGGTATGCGGCTTATGGTGGTATCTTTAGGGGTAGCTGTGGTGAGTATAATGGGAGCTACACTTCTTTTTGGGTGTTCACAATTCCTTATATGCTGAAATCACGGAAGTCATTCTAGCCATTGAGCTTTCTTGGGGTGTTGGGTATAGGCGTGTCTGGCTAAAATGTGATTCTTCTTTGTTGTGTCAAGCTTTTACTTCTCCTATGATTGTTCCTTGCTCTGTCAGAGATAGATGGAGAAAATGAAGGGAATCAGTGTGTTAATAAACTAGCTAATGTTTACATTGATAGGAGGCTTGAGTTTAAGTGGTTTACTTACCTCCCTGATTTTATCAGTTTAGATTCTTTTTCATTATAGGTATCAACTCCCTATGTTTCCTTTTGTGTAATTTTTTATAGGAAGTTTTCTTTGTATTTCTTTTAAATGATGAGTTTGGTTTGGTCCTCCCATGATATTGTATTTTTTTCCTTTCAATATTTTTCATGAGATGGTAGATGATAAATGAACTCTGGAATGTCTATCTAGCTAAGATGTCATATGTCATAGTTCATAAATGATACCTAATATGAGCTTTATAAAAACATTACTTTAAATCCCTAATTAAATACCCAGTCATAAGTCTTAAACTAATTGTGAAATATTTAATGCAAGTCATTAATTATGGATCCCAAAAATAGATGTATAAATTGCATTTCATCCTCCAGCATTGTAGGAATTCAGGACGCTGAAATCAAAGACAAACAATGATTCTATTGAACTAAATTAAACAATGTACAAAGCAAAGAAATTAAACAAGACCTAATCTTCAGGGGCATAAGCAAACTACTTCTATCAGACCAAACCAACTTCTAAACCTAATCTTATAGGCTGAAGAAAAGACTTAGGATTAACATCTTCACTCAGACCAAAATTTCACCACCTTTTGAACTCACCTTCACTCATCATCAACCTCAATCTCTTCTGCACACCACCAAGAAACAGGACCCAGACCATCATGATCCAACGATCCCTACAAAATAAAAATCATGATAGGTCACTATACCATTAATGTGTAATACTAGTCAGGCATGACTATTTGTTTTAATACTGCTTATTAAATAGGGTTTCAGCCAATCTCTTCCCATAACAATTTGTATATGCCCAACCTTTGTCGTGTATATCTGTGAATGCTTAAAACTAGAAAGGTAGTACAGTTCGACTATACATCACATCGATCTTATGTGGTTTTAAGTATTCATGAACCAAGGTAATGAATAAAGTATAGGCAAAGAATGGTTTGATGATCAATAAAATACTTACAGTAACCAACATAGGTGCAAATGGTTTTGATTCTTTTGGTTGCTCAACCGGAATTTGTGGATAACTCACATTTTGAACTCGGAATTTGATCTGCCATATCGGTAACAAATTTTTAGCTTATTTGTTTTCCAGTCAGACCTGTCTTAAAATTTGTGGACCTCTATACTAATCATGAAAATTCAGCCCCTCTTCCCCCTAATATTTGAAAGTAAAGACACAATTTTAATAAAAGGCTGGTACAAATTTGTGGACTTTTAAAATCTGGAAACCTCATTTATTGGAGGCTTTATGCAGACGATATACTTGTACCGGTTATTTTGCGGGCCTGTTTCCAATCATATAGTTTAACAAAAGAGGCAAAGAATGCTAACCACGTCAGTTTCTTGAATAGGATATTCTTGTTCGTTAAAATCCCAAAACCATACTCCTTTCCTGATGTAATTTCAGTAAGAACAGATAAGCATAATGTTGATCATACATAATGAGGTATGCATTACATAAAAATAATAAAAGGATGAAAAGAATACTACTGATGATGGAAGATGTTGGCCCTAAAATTAATGTCAGTACCTCACAGAATTAGTTGTTGACTCTTCGCTAGAAAATACCCTATATTCAACCAATAATAATAATAATAATAATTATAACAACAACAACAATAATAAAAGATTGCTTGTATTCAGTTCAAATATAATCCAAAAAGTCAAACTAGAGAGTGGAAACATCACCTTTTCCCTTGTTCATCCTCAACAAAGTGGTTTGGGTAGGGCATATGATGTGCAGGGACATAAATGTCATCAAAGAATCCAAGACTTACTGCCAGCCACAGATTCAGAATTATTAAGCAGGACTATCTTGAATAAATCAATATTTGACAATCAGTTAATATTTCAGATAATGCAAACAGTGGATGGTTTTGTTTCATGAAGCAAAAAAAAGGTTGTTTTCAGTGTCACACTACAGATACAGAAATACAAAAACTAGCTTTGGTAACAACTACATAGAAAAGTCACATTATTCTTTTAGAACACACTTTTAGCTTCAATTGAATTCATAGTTATCGTTCCTAGATAGGAGCAGGGAGCAGCTGAGCCAAAATTAATGAATAGAATAGCATGATGACTGACATTCTGAAATTATTTTATTATTAATATTAATTAATTTATTGTATTATTTGTTATTATTTATTTAATCTTTTGTCTAATTATTATTATTATTATTTAGTTTATATATTATATGTTACACTTTAAATAGTTTATTATATTTGTTTTTTTATTAATATTATTATATTAATATCATGATTTAAATTAAAAGAGAAAGAGAAACTAAGATGAAAGCCCAACGCAACAAACCAAAACATAAAAGGAAGAAAATACAAAAATTTTCAGGCAATATTGACTAAACAATTCCCTTTTCTAATCGGTATCTAAAAGTATTGTGCTGTGAGTAAAATGTAACAAATATATGAAACAGAAGTATGACATAAAAGCGATTCCTCCCAGCAATATGCATCATAGAACAGCGAACTATTGAGGAACTAAATCATGCATTTCAACAGAAAAAAATAAAATCAAGTAGCTAAAACAGAGACATACATTGTAAGCCATTAGAATCAGATGAAATAAGCTTTGCAGTGATAATCTCCCCCACAAATGGACGAAACATAATTAAATTGAATACAACCTGCCAGAAATATTGGAATTTAGTTATTTCATAGACACAATTAAATATATAATCATTTCTGCCATAGGTTGCTAAGTTAGGCACTGTTTGGATAAACTTTTCAATAGGAGAAAAAACTAAAAAGTATGATGAATCAAACTTCTTCCACAATTCAAAATCAATTTATGCACATTAATTTTGGACAATTAGATGAGAACTTATTTATAAGTCAAAGTGCATAAGTTGACTTTAACTTACTGGAGTTAAACTCATTTTACCACATATTTTTTGTTATAAATACTTACAGAAAATTCTATCTAAATATGACCTTAAAATACACCATAAATAGTAAATAAGGGGTGCTAAGAAAGTACAATCGTTTTGCAGGTTCCAATACAACCCAATAGCATATCAACAATTTTGTGGCCATTAATCAAAATTTAAGGATTAAACTTTAAGAGAAGCAAAGATGACTTTGTAAACATAAAAGTTTGCGTTCAAACTTTGAACTCTCATCAAATGCAGGACAACAAGTTCAAAACAAATCCATGAATTCATACCGTATAGGTTGGAGCCCCATCACCTGGGAAGATAAACCCACCGTCAATTGATCTGATATCATAGACAGAGATGCAAAGGCCCAAGTTTGCTATAACCTGGCATGATTATAGGAAACAAAAATGATGCCAAGCAAATTAAGTCAATTACACAATAATGGTTCAAAATGGAAACTGAAAACAGTAGCAACAAAAAAACCTTATCTAAGAAAAGTTTTTCAAGCTCCATGTGAATGGCTTCTCGAATGGGAAGAACAAGACGAGGAGGAGGCAGGGGCAATTTGTGTTCAATTTGACTGAGATAGAACATTGAGCCTGAACCAAATTACAGAATATTAAGGTCCAGAGTAAATACAACCAAAAAAGAATGAAAGTGTACATTGTGATTTGATTTACATATATTTTTCTTATTTGCAATTTCTGTCCACTGCAGTGTAAGGAGTACAAAGCAAAAAAAGCTAGAAATAAACAGCTACTGTAGTTGAAAAAATATACCTTCTCCCTTTCTCTCTCCAATCTTTTCTCTTCCTGCTCTTTCCTCTTACGTTCTTGTTCCCTGCAACAGCGAAATATTAGTAAGGAAAAGAAGCAGACAGAAGAAACAGAAGAATATTTGCTGGAAGGTTCAAATTAAAGCATCATATGAAATAATTATTATCTTTAGTTTCACCATTTGTTAGACAATTTCAATATGTCACAAAAAAGCAACTGCTCCCATAATACAAAGAACAAAATCTAACGACTTCTATGAAAATAGTGAGCAAGGTTATAAACCTTAAACTCTGTGCTTTGATTCTGATTTCTTCTGAGATGGGGAAGGACTCGGTTGACTCTACCTCAATGTCTAAATCTACCTGTGGAAATGTAAACAACTGAATAAGTTAAACCATGCTTTTAAATTGCAACTCCAAACACAATTATGATTGTCATGAATATCTCTCAAAGCAATATAAAGCAACACAGTCACAATATTGTGGTGACAACACATTTTTCAATACCATTCACAGAATTGGGCGTGCATTGGGAGGGAAGGTGGGCCGGTCTCCGAAGGGTTGGGAAATTGGTGTTAAATCTATAAACATCTCATCATCTCTGCCATTCTCTTTCTCTTCTCTCAACCACCCATCACACCTTTCCATACACAAATGCCACAGGGACGAGGTCAGTGTCTCTGTAACTTTTTCTTTTTCTTCTTCTTCTTCTTCGAATTATGGTATATATATATTATGTTGAACTGCAGATTCTAGAGCTCCCTCCTAAAGCACACCTCATTGCTTCCTCAGAAATGACTGCAATTGAGATGTTCAGCTATGGAGATCACATCTTTTGCATCCAAGGCCACCCAGAATTCACCTACGACATCCTCTTCCACTTTATAGACCGTATTATTACCCGAAATTTGGTCCAGGTATTTCATGTTTTTTTTTTGTCTTGTCGTGCACTGTTTCTTCTGATCTGTCTATGTGGTTGAGTTTTATGGTGTTTTGTTTGGAATATTTTAGTAAGCTTTTGCTTTGGATGCAAAGGATAAGGCGGCATTACTAAAACCAGACAAGGACATTTTGAAAACATTATGCGTCAATTTTCTAAAGGGTCGATTGTGACTCTCATCACTTGCTACTATTCAATAAGATCAACACTGTAAAATAGTACCAGCGTGGTAATATTTGAAATGTTATTATAAGTGTGTAAGAGTTAATGTAGTCTGATTAATATTTGTCATGCTAATGCTATGTTGGCATCCATTATATAGAATGAGTGTAATGTACCAGAATTCCACAATAATCATCTTAGGTAAATCCGAATTTTTATTCTTAATACTTCAAATTTATTAGTATTTTACGTTATCAACAAATGATGCCAAGTCCACCCACGCTGATTAAGCCCTTCTTTTTTGGTGGAATCCATAGCATCCTATTCTCTTTTAGTTGAGAATAAACACTCCTTTGACACGTGAGGATTAAATTTAACATGAGAATCCAGATCTTTTCAATAAAATTTTATAAGAATCTCCTGCGAAATAAAAGGCGCAGAACTAAATTAATATTCCTACGAAATTGAAATTGGGGGACAATTTAAGGATGAACAGCGATTAACGGATGAACGGGATGAACAGCGCAATTGGGGGAAAATTCACAGAATGGGTCGTGGTGGTCGGAAATCAGAAAATCAGAAAGTTAGGGTTACGTCGAAAATCAGAAGTTTAGGTTACAAATCGAGAAGAAGGGAACCAGAACGCAAATTACGAACAAACCTGTCTTCGCGGTGGTCGTGGCGGTCGGAATCGTCCGCGAATCGCAGTCCGATGGTGGCTCTGCGTTCTCCGTGCACTGCGCTGCGTTTTCTCGCTGCTGCCAGCGACGTCGTGAATGTCACGGTGGAGGAGAAACGAGACGCCGTGAGTGGGCTGCTGCACTCTGCCTTCGTGTTTCGTGGTGGCCAGCGGCGACGTGGGTGGAGGAGAAACGCGGGTATGGCGCAGAGAAGAGAGTCGAGAAGAGTCGCAGAGTTTGTGAGGAATGTGTCTGGCGCAGTGTCTGAGGTAGGGATGTCAAAACGGGCCAGCCCGGCCCGTTTTGACCCGGCCCGATTTTGGCCCGATTTATACGGGCCGGGCCGGGCTGGCCCGCAAGGGTGAAACGGGTTACACTTTTGAACCCGGCCCGCAAGCTGGCGGGCTAGCGGGCTGGCCCGCGGGCTTTTTTCCATATGTTACATTTTCAGTCCAA